>Ga0316217_10000037_pt1 | contig 194822 bp, 138 predicted proteins | sample 1anoAmetaG_FD_203633 | JGI IMG/M metagenome (GOLD analysis project Ga0316217, IMG submission 203633) | Freshwater microbial communities from Trout Bog Lake, Wisconsin, USA - 1anoA | ecosystem: Environmental > Aquatic > Freshwater > Lake > Hypolimnion/Profundal zone | place: USA: Wisconsin... | reverse complement strand
GGATTTATGGCGGGCGCTGGCATCGTAGTGCGTAATTCGATCATCCTGGTGGATTTTATCGAGCAGCGCCTCGCTGAAGGCATGCCGCTCGAGCAAGCGGTCGTGGATGCGGGCGCGGTGCGCTTTCGCCCCATGCTCCTGACCGCCCTGGCCGTAGTCGTAGGGGCCACGGTCATCCTGGCCGATCCGATCTTCCAAGGCTTGGCGATCTCTCTGATGGCCGGCGAAATTGCTTCGCTCCTGATCAGCCGCATGGCGGTGCCCGTGCTCTATTTTATGGCCCACCAGTCGAGATCCAAGCCGGTATAAAGGGCGCTCGGCCGATCTCACCCCCAACCCGTGGATATCCGCGTCAAGGTCTGGTTGACCCGGATGTCTTCCGGGTATGAAACACGACTCGGCCGCCATCGAAGTCCGTTGGAAGAGCGATCGCCCCATCGCTTCGCGGCGACACTCGCCGGCCATTGACTTGGGCAAAAACGGTCGCCCCCGCTCCCGGAATTTCCAAATGCAGGCGACCGTGTCGAAATCGAAGCTCCGCTTCCATTGGCGGGCTGTTGGGGTAGAGAGCCGGCTTTAGGATTAGTTGGCTTCCCTCAAAGCGAACGCCCAGCAGGTGATGAACGATAAACAAACTGATCTCACCCGAGGTCCAGGGAATAATGCCCGCGGTCGCCGCCTGGGATCGCGCCAGGGGAATTTCCTCGAACCACGCCCCGGCGCGACCGCCCTGAACCGTGTTCAACCACTCCAGCGTGCGACGGCTCCGCGCGAAATCTCCGGCCTCGTGCTGCGCGCGCAGGATGAAACAGGAAGCAAACGACCACGGACCGGGTTGGTCGCATTGGCCGCTGGAATGGTAACGCTCGTAGCCGCCGCCGAACCAGCGCGCGTCGCGCAGTGTCTCCAGGTCATCTAACGTGTTGCGCGCCAACGCCGACCGCGGGGGCGCCAGTCCGTACGCAATGGGCAGAGCCAGGGTCGCGTCCGGGTTGGCCAGGTTGACGCTCTCGGTTCTGAGCGGGACGTCCGCGGCGGAAGCGCCGAAGTGGATGATCCGCACTACCTCGCCGTTTACGCCCCGACGTTTGATGAGGCGTCCCTTTTCGACCAACGCGCCGCCCGGCGATTCCAGGGCCGCCTTTTGGATCCGGTCGGCTTCGCCGCGCCATCGCCCCGCGCGGTCCGCGGCGCCCAGGGAATCCGCCAGCGCGGCGGCGTCTCGCAGACCCAGGATCACGTAAGTCTGGTACGCCAATTCATAGGCGTCGTCCAGCGTTCGCTCCCAGAACTCGCGGCGGTTGTGGACCATGCCTGTCTGGTCGCGAAACTCGGGCCGCAAGGGACGCTCCACCATCGCCAAGAGCTTCGACTGGTAGTCCCGTATCAGCAATTCGTCCCCGGTCCAGTCGCGGTAGGCCTTTAGCGCATGGAGCAACTCGCCCATCTGGTCAAATTGTTCGCGGTCCGGATTATCAAAACCGCCGCTGATCATAGTGTTGCCCTCCGCATTCACCATATGCTCGAGCACCTGAGCAAAGCCCCGCCGAGCCAGCTCAAATTGGCCCGCGTGGACCAAGCCCAACAACGTGTTCGAGGTGTCTCGCACCCACTGCGACCCGTATTCGAATATGCCCGCATCCATCACGCCGTTGTCCGCCACCATCCCGGCCAAACCGAAACGCGCTTTATCAAAGATCTCCCGCACGGTGGCATCACGCGTCCGCACGGAAGCCGTCAGGGACCAGGCTTCGCGGGTCCGAGCTAGATCATCGGTGACATTGAATACGGCCAGGCTCGGCGCCACCGTGGCAATGGAACCCAAGGACGGAACAACCCTCAGCGGAGACCAGTTTCCGGTTTCCCTGGGGGGGATTTCGGCCAGCAGCAAAGTATCCACGGAGACCGTTTGGCCGGGCGCGAGACGCAACGGGCCTATTTCAATCGCGCCGCGTTCAGGCATCGCGCGGGCCGACACTTCCGAAGCCAAGCCCAGAGCCATGCGGCATTGGATAGTATCGCGCGCCAACCAACCGTTGGTCGTCGCGCAAAGTCCAGGAGGCAAGGCGAGCCGCAGGCTCAGATTCTCCGGCCCGCCGAGATTTACCGACGCCAATTCGATACGGCGAAGGAAGAGCCCCTGATCCGCCAAGGCAAGCAGGCGTTCGGTAACCCGCGCCCCGCCCGCCCACCAGACGGTCTCAACGGCTGGAACGCCGTCGATGGTAGTCCAGCGGGTCTGAGTTTCGTGGCCGAGGGCGGTAAAGGGAAAACCCCCGAGGACTACTTCCAAAGCGCTCGCCGCCAACCCCTGGCCTTCCGCGAAATTAAATGCCCTCTCTTTCCGAGCGGACTGGCTGTTATCGTTGGCGTCAAACAGCAGATACATGACCGCGGGCCCCAGGTCGACCTGGTCCGCCTGCGCGACCAGTTTGGCGCGACCGCTCCGCAGGACGAAATACTCGCGGCCCTGGATGAACGATTGTTTATGGAGCGCTACCAGCCCGGGTTCGATGGTGGCGGCTGAGGCGCCGGACGGCGCCCAAACGACCAGGCAGCCTGCAGCCATCCGGGAAAGCCACCCCTTGACACGATGAAGAAGAGCGATTGATTTCATGAAGTTCATAGAAAATCATTCAGGCTGGGGCGGCTCCCGCTTCGCGGCTTCAGCGCGCCGGCGGCGGACCCACTGGGACCGCGTCCTGGTGGTTACGAGCTTTTTGCCTGGACTACCGCGGTTTCGCCATTCACGACGACCGTCACCTTGCGCGATTGAGTCGAAGTGATGCGGTAATCGGTGATCTTGCCGTCCTGCCAGCGCATGTCCACAGTGAAGTTGCCGCGAGCGCGCAACCCTTGCGCGGAACCCGTCGCCCAGGCCTTTGGCAGGGCCGGAAGCAGGCGGAGGATCGGCTGCCCGTCCGTGGTGAGTTCGTGGCTTTGAATCAGCATTTCCGCCACGGCCGCGCATCCGCCGAAGTTGCCATCGATCTGAAAGGGCGCGTGCAGACAGAAGAGATTCGGCGCCCCGCGGCCAATGAGCATCGTGATCAGGGTGTTGGCATGATCGCCATCCTGCATGCGGGCCCAGAAATTCGCCTTCCAGGCCATCGACCACCCGGTCGAGGCATCCCCCCGACGTTCCAACGACAGCCGGGCGCCTTTGAACAGTTCGGGCGATTGGGGGTTGATCTCCGTTCCAGGGTAGAGGCCCCACAGGTGCGAGCAGTGGCGATGATGAATTTCGTCTTCCTCAAAATCCTCCTGCCATTCCATAATTCGGCCCTCTGGGTTTACGCGGGTCGGCATGAGTTTGGCCCGAGTGGCATCCAGACTCTTGGCAAAACCTTCGTCAATGCCCAACACGCGCGCGGCGGCGGCGGTTTGGGCCAGCAACGCTCGGATGATCTGGAGGTCAAAAGTCGAGCCCACGCAAAACGAAGTGGTTTGCCGTTTCCCCTCGGCATCAACGTAATGGTAGGCGTTTTCCGGCGAATTCGAGGGCGCGGTCACCAGCAAATGAGTCTTGGGATCCTCCACCAGCACCGCCTGACAGAACTCGCTCGCCCCGCGCATCAGCGGATAGTACTTCCGCAAAAAGTCCCGGTCCAAAGTAAAGGCGTAATGCATCGCGATGTGCTGGGCCAGCCAGGCCCCGCAGGTCGGGCCAACGCAAGCGCCGAGGTTGCTGGGCGAAGTGTCATACCACGGATTTTGAGTGTGATTGGCCATCCAACCCGGCGCGTTATAATAGGCCTTAGCCGTCTTCGCGCCTTCTCTGGCCACCCCCTCGATGAACCGCATGAGCGGCAGGTGGCAATCCGACAGGTTCGCGACCTCGGCCGGCCAGTAATTCATCTGCAAGTTGATGTTGCTATGAAAATCACCGCGCCACGGGGTGTCGTATTCTTCGGCCCAAATACCCTGGAGATTGGTCGGCAGCGGCGAGTCGGGTCGCGAGCCGGAAACCATGAGATGCCGGCCAAATTGGAAGTAAAGCGCGGCCAGGGCCGGGTCGGATGCGGTCTGAGCCAGGCGGACGCGGTCCGGCGTTGGCAACCGCGAGTTGGCCCCTTCCGGCAGGGAAATCCGACAACGGTCCATGAAGGACGCATGGTCGGCGGTTGCCTCGGCCAGGGTGGTTTCGAAGGGTTTCGCCAGGGCCTTGGTCAAGCGCTGCCGAACCAACGGAGCAAATTCCTTATTGAACAGGTCTGTGCCGGCCGAAACGATGAGGATCGCTTCATCGGCGCCTTCGACCGACAAGCCGGTTTCGGAGGCCGCGACCTTGCCGCCCGTGGTGGTCGCGCCCAGGAGCGCCAAATAATGGATGCCTTCGCCCGTCGCGCCCGGGGGCTTGTGGAAAGGAAGTTGGCCTTCCATCCGTTGCCACCCGGCTTCGGTCCCAGCGACCGCATTTTCTTTGCGGCGGAGGGCGGCGGTAAAAGAGAGAGCGCCCGGTTTGTCGGCTTTGAGGCGCAACGCGATTACCTCGTCCGGCTTGGAAACGACCAACTCACGGGTGAAAAGCGCGCCATGTTGAGCGTAAACCGTGCGGGCCACGCCGCGCATCAGGTTGAGGTCGCGACGGTATCCCGAGTAATCCGACGCAACCTCGGCTCGGTCAGTGGCGGTCTTGCCGTCAGGGGAAGCGTTCGGAGCTGACGGACCAAAGCGAATGACCAGGTCGCCCAGCGTTTGATACGACCCGAATTGATCTCTATCCCCCCAGCCGGCAACGCCGTCACGATAGCCAAAATTCCGGCTGAGTTCCTTTTGCGCCGCGCCGATGTTGCCGGCGAACAGGTTCTTGCGGACGTCCGGCAGGCATTGATAGGCATCGTAACGGTTGCCATCGTACGGGCCGCCGGTCCAGACGGAGGACTCGTTGAGAACAATTCGCTCCTGGTCAATCCCGCCCAGGTCCATAGCGCCCAACCGCCCGTTACCCAGCACGCAGGCTTCGTGGAAGGACTTGGCCGGCTTGACGAACCAGACGCTCATCGCCTCGTCCGGAGCGGACGCGGCGTCCGTTGGTTTTGGTTGCTTGTCAATCTCCGGCTGCTGGGCCAAAACCGGACCAGCGACCAGGGCGACCAGGACTGCCTCTCGCATCATCTTCTGGAATATTCTCATAGTTTGTTTCCCGTATTAAAACTTGGGCGCTGGCAAAATCAAAGGCCCCACTCTCCCCGATGCTGCGGCCGCACGAGAGCCTCCACTTCCGGCGACCCCGCAGCCTTCATGGCGACGCCATCCCAATCCAAGTTCCGCTGCAGGCGGAGCGCCAGGAGTCCTGCCGCGCCAATCTCGGTAATATGACCGCCGATCTCAAATGGGGAAAAAGTCTTCGGTCCCCCCTTGCAGGCCTCGATCCACTCCAGCATATGCCGCTCCCGCGGCGCCCGGGGCAGGGTCTTGACCACCGCGGTCGCGGCGGGGTGGGCGCCTTCGGCCCGAAATTCCGCCTCGCTCTTCAGTTTCAGAAAACACTCATTGTTCCAAAGGCCGGCCGATAGCGCGCCCTGGTCGCCCAATACCAGGCAGCCGGTGTCGGGGATTTTGCCGAAGGTTTCCGCCACGCCGGCGGTAGCCGCGGCGGGAGGCAGCTCGCCTCCCGAGTAGAAATGAATGGAGACGGGACCACGAGCGCCGCGGGCGGGAAAGGAAAAATGAACCTTGCAGGTCTTGGGGAAGCTCTCCTTGCCCATCCCGGAACCGGAAACTTCAATGCGCGTCGGATAATCCAGATCCAAAGCCCGGACGGGCATGCTCAAGCCGTGGCAGCAAAAATCCGCCAGCGAGCCGCCCCCGAAATCAAACCAGCCGCGCCATTGAGCGGGATGGTAAATTCCCTTCTTGTAGGGACGCGCCGGCGACGGGCCCAGCCAGAACTCCCAATCCAAACCGGCGGGCGTGGGATCTTCTCCGCCGGGCCGCTCTTGACCGCTGGGCCAGCCATGAGGCGGATGCCACAGATGAACTTCGCTGACCGTCCCCAACACGCCGGCCTGAATCAACTCCATGCTGCGGCGAAAATTCGCGGAGGCGCTCCCCTGGTTTCCGGTCTGGGTCGCCATTTTCGACTGCCTTGCCAGCGCGCTCAATTGCCGCGCCTCCCCAACCGTATGCGTCAGCGGCTTTTCGCAATAAACGTGTTTCCCGGCGCGGATGGCCGCCCCGCTGATGGCCGCGTGCCAGTGATCGGGCGTGGCAACCACCACCCCATCCACCGATTTTTCCCGGTCCAGCAATTCCCGGAAGTCCTTGTATGTCCGCGCCTTCGCGGCCGGCTCCCCGAGGTTCTTGCGCGTGGCGGCGACTTGAGCGGCATCCACGTCGCACAAGGCGACAATATTCTGCTCGAAGAGCAGCACATCCTTCATCAAGCCCTGCATCTGACCGCCCAAACCGATGCAAGCGATGTTCAGTTTGCTATTGGGCGACGAGGCGCCCAAGAGCCGTGATGGGAGGATCAGGGGCGCCGCCGCCGCGCCCAAGGCGGTGGCCATGGCGGACCCCATAAACTGGCGACGACGCATGGTTCCGGTGCTCATCGTAAGTGCTTTCTCTATGGCAAGTTATAGTGGGCGGATCCAGACGTTGCGAAACCGCACCGGGTTCCCATGATCCTGCAACACCAACGGGCCTTTAGGCGCGAGGCCGTTGAGCGGCGCGGCGGTCGTGGCCGGCCCTTTTACCGGGACGTGATCCTGCACCAGCACGCCGTTATGCAGCACGGTGAGCGAACCGGGCTGGATGGCGCCATCCGGCAATTGCTTCGGCGCGTGAAACACAATGTCGTACGACTGCCACAGCCCCGGTTTCCGGCAAACATTGACCAAGGGCGCCGCATTGCCATAGAAAGCCGCCGTCTGGCCATTGGGATAGGTCTTGTTCTGAAAGCAATCGAGGACCTGGATCTCGTAGCGGCCGAGCAGGTACACGCCGCTGTTGCCCCGACCCTGCCCTTCGCCTTTGACTTCCGCCGGCGAGGCCCATTCCACATGCAATTGCACGTCGCCGAACTCCTCCCGGCTGAAGATATAACCGGTCCCATTGACCTCGGCATAGCCATTCTCCACCCGCCAGCCGGCGGCTTCACCTTTGTCGTTTCGCCATTTCGAGAGATCCTTGCCGTCGAAAAGCACGATCGCATCGGACGGCGGCCCTCCCAATGGGCCGGGATCCACCACGGGAGGCTCGGCATCCGCCGCGCGGGTGGACACCGCCGATAGGAGGCACAAGCAACCGGCAGCGACGATGGTGGGGAGCAACTGAAACTTTTTTATTTTCATGGTGTGAATTGTATTGCGCGGGGAGAGTATCAGCAAGCAACAGACGTCGCCAGCAACAAGCGCATCCCAAGCTCATCCCACCCAGGACGGGGCGGCAACGTTGATCTCGCCGGTAATTGTCAACCGCCCGAATAAAACGGCCGGAGATTCCACTCCTCCACTAGTTCCTTCGGGATTTCATTGAGGAAGCGCGAGGGCATCTGCGCAGTGGTAGAACCATCGAAACCGGTCCGGATCATCGGGTAGCTCAAGTAGAGCTCGTTGCGAGCGCGAGTGATGGCCACGTACATGAGGCGGCGCTCTTCTTCCTCGCCAGCCGGCGTTTCCAGGGAGCGATTCGACGGAAACAACCCGTCGCAGAGCATGATGACAAAAACGATGTCGAATTCCAATCCCTTGGCCTGGTGGATGGTCGAAAGGCGGATTTGGTCCTCGTCCGCAGGAGCGGATTGGTTGTCCTCAGCCTCAACGTTGGTCAGCAGCGCCAGTTGGCTTAGGAACTCATCGAGCGAAGTAAATTGCGTGGCGAACGAGCCAAGCTGTTGGAGGTCTTCCATCCGCGAGCGGTAATTGTCGTAGTTTTCCTTTAGATAGTCCTCATAACCCGCCTCGACGACCAACCGGATCATTTTCGCGGGGCTCTGCCGGGTACCCTCAGCCTCGATTTGGGCTACCGTGGCCGCCAATTGCGCCCAGGCCGCGGCGGTCTTCCTGGGCACGCTTCGCGCCACTCCCTGCAACCGCAGCGCCACCTGCGGGCGAGCCCCGTCCATCGCCTCCGCCGTCATCGCCGGCAGGCCGCCCACCGACGCGATAAGGGCGTTCCAGAGCTTCGACGCGCCCTTATCCCCGACGCCTGGGAGCATCACGACGACGCGTTTGAAGGCGAGCTCATCACGCGGGTTGGCGACCAGTTTGAGATAGGCCGTCACATCTTTGATGTGCGCTTGCTCAAAAAAACGAATCCCGCTGGTAATGCTGAAGGGGATGCCGCGTCGCGTCAACTCGAGTTGAAGTTCCAAGGCATGGAAGTGCGACCGATACAGCACGGCCATCTGGTTTATACTCTCGCCCTCCTCGCGCAGTTCGAGCGCGCGTTGGGCGACGAAGGCAGCCTGCTGGAACGTATCCTCGCAAGCCACCATCACGGGTTTGGCTCCCGGCTTGCGAGCGGCAGCGAGCAACTTGGGATATTGCAGTTTATTGGCGGTAATCGCGGCGTTGGCCGCGGCCAGGATTTCCGGCGTGCTCCGATAATTCGTCTCGATCTTGTAGATGTTGCACTCGGGATAACGGTCTCGAAACTTCAAAATATTCGCGAAATCCGCCCCGCGCCACGCGTAAATGCTCTGAGCGTCATCGCCCACTACCATCAGATTGTGGTGGCGCGCCGCCAACAGGTCGATGACGTCGCTCTGCAGCTTGTTGGTGTCCTGGTATTCGTCCACCAAAATAAACTGGAAGCGTCGCTGACATAGTTCGAGAATCTCGGGATGGTCCTGCAGCAGCCGAAGCCACAGCGCCAGTAGGTCGTCGAAATCCATGGCGTTGGCGCTGCGTTTGCGGGCGACGTAACGCTGCCGCACCTCCTCGACGGCCGGGGTCAGCGACGAGAAATAGTCGTATTGCTCCTCCACGATTTGTTCCACCGACCGCTGGGTGTTGGCCGCCAGGGAGTAAATCTCTCCCAGAACCTCGGGCTTGGGGAATCGGACGGCCTTGGTATCTATGTCGGTCTCCCCCAGGCAGGTGGCGACCAGATGCTTGGCATCCTCCCGATCGAGGATGCTAAAATCGCGCTCGTAACCGACCAGTTTGGCGTGCTGGCGCAGCAGGCGGTTGCCCACCGCGTGGAAGGTGCCGCCCCACAGGGAAGAGAGCTCCTGCCCGAGCAGGTCGGCGACCCGCCGCATCATCTCGCGGGCGGCCTTGTTCGTGAAGGTCAGGAGCAAAATGCGGTCCGCGGGGATCCCTTGCTCGATGAGATACGCCACGCGGTAAGTAAGGGTTCGCGTCTTGCCCGAACCCGCGCCGGCGATCACCAGCGAGGGTCCCGGCGCCGCGGTTACCGCCGCGAACTGCTGTTCGTTGAGCTCATGCTCATAATCGATCTGCAACGGCGCGGGGGCCTGAAACGGCCGCAATACATACTCATGCGACATGCCCTCAACCCTATCGGCAATCCCCAGTGGTGTCGAATCGGGATTGCGCCCTATTCGTTATGAGGGATACGAATCGTGCTGCCGCCGACAAACTCGCGGATCACCGCGTCGCCGGGAATGATCTCATAACCGGCCACTTGCTCTACCGAGAGTCCCTCGACCGAGTCGAGCAGCTTTTTGACCCGCTCATACCGGAGCCGAGCGTCTAGAAACCCGCGATAGCCCTCAAACTCCTCCGGACGCGGCAGGCACCCCTGCGGGCCATGGAAGAACGGTTTTAGGGTGGGAAGGTCGAACGGAAACCCGCCGTTGACGGAATGGTCCGCCAAACCCCGGAGCGGAATGATGCTGAACAACTCGCCGGCGCGAACATAATGCCAATGCAGGAGAGTCAGCAGGGGACTGTGGTTACGATGACGCGCATCGCGAAGCATCCGCCGCATCAACCGTACGTCGGTGAACTTGGTCAGGCGCTTGCTGGAGCCGTCGCCTTCGTAAAGGACGTTTTGGGTTTCGATGTGCAGTCGAAACTGGGCTGAGGCATCGATCCCCTCCGTAATGGGAGGGTAAAGCCCGTGCAGGCAATCCAGCAGCAGGATCTGACCGGGTTCGAGGCGCATCGGCTTGCTGTCCAAACGCCGGCCTTCCTTGAAGCTATAGACCGGTTTGTCGATGGTCTCTCCGTTCAACAACGCGCGCAGGTGCGAGTTGAGCAACTGGATGTCCATGGCCTCCGGCGTCTCATAGTTTCGGTCATTAATCCAGTCGGTGGGATGCTCGACCAGCGACCAGAAATAATCGTCGAGATTGAGCATCAGGAATCGCAGGCCCTCCCGCTGGAGACGCTCGGTGAGCTTGACCGTGGTCGTGGTCTTGCCGGAGGAACTGGGTCCCGAAACCCACATCATCCGCAGGGGGCAACCTCCTTGCAGCCGGGCCAGGACCTTCTTCGCCGCCTCATCGAGCGACTGTTCGTAAAGGGCCAGTGAATCCTCCACCAACCCCTTGATCTTGCCGCGCCGCACCAATTCGTTAAGGCCGGCCACCGTATCGCAACCGCGCCGGAGGTTCAGCGCCAGGGTCTGTTCCATTTCGGCCAGCGGAAAACCGTTGCCGACGAATTTATCCTGAGTGATGGCTCCTTCCCGCAGCCAGTGCCGCCCCCAGCGGTAGCACTCATACGCGTCCGCCGTGTTTTGAAACCCATAGCTGCGCAACGCGTGAACGACGTCATCCTGGATGGTCTCAATGGTCGGCGGGAAGTTGGCGATCAGGTGGTGCGCGTCGGCATTGAGGCAGACGACCACCGCGTCGGCCAGAAATTGGGCGATCGCCTCATCCTCGCCGGCGCAAGCATCAAATATCCGTTCGTTGACCCCCGGCAGCAAATCCTGTCCAAAGCCCCCAATGGACCGGGCCGCCCCCAGGATGGCCTGATGGATGCGGCCTTCGTCAAATCGAACGAGAGCCCGGTTGCGCTTCTGAACCTTGACGATACGGTTTTGGACGGCCATAACGCCCCGCTCACCGCGCCGCGCTCCCGCGCGACGGCATCGAGCTTCCCATCGCGCGATACCAAGTCATTGGACGTCAAAATTCGCGACGGCCTCAGGCTCGCCATTGGCCCTGAGAATCACAATATAGGTGCCGGGGTGAAGACCTTCCGGGACGAAGTAATGCGTCGAACCTGAGCGCATAAACTCGCTGAGACTCCAAACCGATCGACCGGAAATGGCCTCTTCGATCCACAAAGTCCCCACCTGCTGCCCCCAACCGCAGTGCTTGGGCAACTCCACCACGATCGCGGGGTGCTCGCTGGCCGGAATGGCTTGGAGCCGCGGCGCTTTGGGCTCTCGCATTTGAGCCTCCCGCACGGTATAAATCTTCACGGAACCGCATCCGGGCAACAGCGCCAAAACCACCGCCCCAAGGAGCATCCGCACGCAAAAGTGTTTCATCATGATTCGCTTTTCCACCAACCTGACCCAAACTCGGGGACCGACCCTCGCTACCCGCGGAGATCCGGCCCAAACCGCTTCCTTTTGGTCGGTTCGCATTGAGTTAGCCGGAAATTGTCTTCTTCATGCAATCGATGATGGAGGGATCGATGCTGGGATTGGATTGTTGGAGCGCAGTGATATCCGCCGGCGTATAAACCGATTTTGACCTCTGAATCTCGGTAATGATCACGTCGTTCTTGACGCCCGCCGAGACCAGCGCCTTGATGTCGTCCACCGTCAGCGGGACCAGGGCATCGGCTGGCGCGGACGACGCCGGCGTCGGCGCAGGCTGTCCTTGCGGAGTTGCTGGCGGCGCCGCTTGCGGCGTTGGTTGCGGCGCCGGCGCTGGCGGCGCTTGCCCTTGAGGTTGAGCCTGGGCCGCTTGTTGTTGCTGATAAACGGCGTCGTTGTGCTGGATGGTCTGCAGCGTTTGAGGCGACTGCGCCTGCAGCCGCTCTCGCTGTTGCTCGTCAATCATGTGACCGATCAACCCGCCCGCGATCACCCCCGCCAGGCCGCCAATCAAAGCGTCTCTGCCCCCGTGGCGCCCGCCGGCCAACCCGCCCGCCAGGGCGCCAATTAATCCGCCCGCCAGAGCGCCGGTTGCCGTGTTGTCGGGCTGGCCGTTCTGCGACACGCACCCCGTGGTCGACACGAGTTCTAACGACACCAGCGCGACACCCAGAGCTCGATACATGGTCCTCATCGTTCTTTTGCTTTCCTTATTGCCGTTTCGGTTGTTCGTCAACTCCCAAGCCGGTTATTTTTTCTTTCCGCCGGACGAAGAGGCGGCGGGTGCCGCCGCCTTAGGCGCGGCCGTTGCCTTGGGCGCCGCCGTTGCCGGCGGCCGGTACACCTTGCTGGCAGCGGCGGGTTCTGTCTTCGCGGACTTTTCAGTCGTCTTCTCGCCGGCCTTTTCAGACGACTTTGCCAGTGAAGCGCGGTCGCCAACCGGCTTTCGCTCCTCGAACTTCGCGTGTTCCACTCGACCATGGGTCGCCCGCTCCATGCGTTCGTGCCCGATCCCTCCATTAACGAAGCGGCCATGCTCATCTCGGCGAAATTCGCTCCTGAGGACGCTTCTATGGTAGAATTCATGGAACCGGTCCCCGTGAATATGCCAGGCATATTCACGGCCCCGCATTCTGAAGAACCCTTCATGGAAATGGTCGTAGCCCACGAAGACGAATACGCCTTCGCCCAAACCAAAATCGAACTCAACGCCGACCCGGGCGCCGCGATACATGAACCCTCCCTCCACGAAAACAGCTCCCACGGGCAACGGCGCCCAGCCTATGGCCGCGTCGGCTTCGGCGTGACGCCAGAACACCCAAGCGGGACCCCACTCGTAATCCGGAGCCCAGAGCCAGCCCAGCACCGGGTCTCTCACCCATCGGCCGTAGTGAAAAGGAATATCGCCCCAAGCATAATCCGACTGCCAGAACAAACCATTGTCCGTTTGGGTCCAACGCCCCATGTCGTAATACGGACGCCAATCAGGATTGGCGCGCACGGCAAAATCCGGACGCCAATACATTACTCCCCCCACATCCACCCAGGTGCCGAACGGCGCAAGTTGATCGTGAAAATAGGTAAAATTAACCTCCGCGGCCGGCGGCGGGGGCGGCGGCGGCAACGCCGCCGGAGGACCCGGTGGCGCGACCGCGGTTGGCGCAGGTTGCGGCGGCGGGGCGGAAACTGGGGCGGCGACCGGAGCAGCGGCAGGGATTGGGTTCGCCGCAGGAGCCGGAGCGGGACCTTTGGCTAGCAGCAGCGCCGAGATCACGGGTTGAGAAACGCCCTGGTCCTTTAGGTACAATATGTCGTCCGCGCTCACATGGAAGGCGGTGCCGGAGCCTTTGATGTAGTTAACGATGACCTCATCCCCCATTTGGGCCTTGGTCAGTTTGACCACCTCCTGCAATCCCGGAGACAGGTTGCCTGGGGTTTGAGCCCGGCAGGTGTTGCCGCCATTCCAGGCTGCCGCTCCAAGGATGCAGGCAAAGCCAATGACCATGCGCATCCCATATCTAGCTAACGTTTGTTTCATAACGGACAGAAAGTCGATTCTTGATCGCGCCGCCCCTTCCTTGACGTCGCGCGGCTGAGGGATCTCTAGTCTCCGCTCACGCTGGTTCGAGAGTGCCAGACGAGTATTGGAGTGTCAATGTCCCAATTCGCCGTCCCAATTCGCCGTCCATTCCGCCAGGGCCCCAAGTTGCTATTGGTTTACCGTCAACATTGTTCATACATCACCCGCTGTCACTCCTGACCTACCACCGCGTTGTTTGGCGCATCAGACTCTCGCCGAACCTTGGAGGTTTCCAAAAGGTGATGAATCGGCGATCCAATGAGATGAGGTTGGCCGAGCGCGGGATGAACCTGGAAAGCGGAACCACTGGAATTCTGACCACGCTCCCTAGTTCTAACCTGCGGGTTGCGCCTATCGGCGGCCGTCATAGTGCAAATCCAGCCGCTCGCGCGGGGCCTGGCGCGGCGCCTTTACGTATCGCCAAAGAAACCGCCCCCATTCCCGCCGACTGTACAAAACAAATTTGCGCCCGGATGTCACGAGCGGAGTTTGACGGAGGATGACCACGCTCAACCGCCTGGCTCGGGCCCATCGTTTGAGGTTGGCAGTGAACTCCAGTTCCTCGGCCGAAAACAGATCCAGGCTGAACCCGCCAAGGTCGTGGAACGCGTCGGCCCGACAAAAGAGGAAACACCCGGCAATGATGGTGAAGCGAATGGACATCCGATTCCACAACCGGCAAAGGCAGCGTCCCGTCCAAGGAGCTTCGTCGAAGGTGATAATGCTGCCGCCCCCAGCGCATTGGCCCGCCTCGATTCGCTCCAGCATCTCCCGCGCCGAATCCGCATTGAGCAACGTATCGGCATCCAGAAACAAAAACCACTCCCCGGTAGCCGCCCGCGCGCCGGCATTGCGCGCCCGGGAGATCTGGTTGACAGGTTCAAAAGCGACGTCGGCCCCAAAATCGCGAGCAATCTCAGCCGTCGCATCTGTCGAGTTATTGTTCGCGACAATGATCTCGGTCTCGACCCCCGGTCTGGCGTTGGCTTGCAGAGCCGATCGGACGCTGCGGAGGCAAGCGCCGATCCGCTTGCCTTCGTTGAAGGCGGGAACGATCACCGAGAGTTTCATGCCCATGCGCTAATCGCTGATCATCGGCTCGCCAATCAAAGCTCGCCAATCCAGACCCGGATCGCCCACGGTGACGAAGCCGGAATTTCGCATCTCCGTCTTCCCATAGCGTAGGGGCTCCCCGCCGGTTTCCTGGAGCAATCCTCCGGCGGCTTCCACCACGCATTGCGCCGCCGCTGTATCCCATTCCATGGTTGGCAGATCCCGGAAGTACAAGTCCGCGGAGCCTTCCGCCACCAGACAGAATTTTAGGGAACTGCCGATATTCGTCACTTCCGGACTCTGGAGTCGGTCGATCATTCGCTTTACTCGGATGCCGCTGTGTTCTTTACTTGCAACTACGGTCAATCGGTTGAGATCAGCTCGCCTCGTTCGGATCTGAGTTTCAGCTTCCGCTCCGCGCCGCCGCCAGGCGCCTTGCCCCGCGCGGCCCAAATACATCAGGCCCATCGCGGGGGCATAAACCACTCCCAAAATCGGATGCCGCTCACGCATCAACGCCAGGTTCACCGTAAACTCCGGCCTGCCCCGAAGGAATCCCTTGGTCCCATCCAGCGGATCAATAAGCCAATAGCCATCCGCTGGAGAGGCCAGCGAAGCGATGCCATCAGATTCCTCGGAAACCACGGGTAATCCAAGGGTCAAATCGCCCAGAGCTTTCGCCAGGAACCGATGAGAGGCCAGGTCCGCCTCAGTGACAGGGGAGTGGTCAGCCTTCAGCCGATGCGAACAAGTATTCTGAAAAAAGGGCAGGATCAGTTCCCCGGCCTCCCGAGCGATCTGGGCCGCCGCCTCGAGCATTCCCTCGGAACGCCTTCTGTTCATGCTGTCGTCTTCATTCTCGATCGGTCTGCAATTCATTCGCCCCGAATATGACCTCTTTCACCCTCCGCAGCAAACCGACAGGTTGATTCGGAAGTGAAAAGGCGGCGAGCGGCATTTTTTTCCCGCAGGCGCGCCCTCAGGCGGCAAAGGTTGCTGGACGATTGTCCACCAATATATATAACCCATTGGTGATAAAGGCTATATGACTATGGACTGCGTCTTGCTTCGCAGGCGCTGGATGACTACTTGTGAATGGATTTACGCCCAGACACTGCTGACGGATATTGCCTTGGATGACGCCCAAACGCCCGAGGAAAAGGATTTCGTTTTCAAGCGGTTGCGCGAATTGCAGGGGCGAGTCCAATTTGAAGCGCGAATGCGCGCCCGGACCGAACCCGACCCTTCGGTCGTGGAAGAGGACAATTGGTAGCTCTCCTCCCAAAGCGGGACAATGAGTTAATCATATCCAAGGAAACCTTGGAGCTGTAGTTTTGTCGGCGTTGTGAACCGACTCAAACCGAACCGCGAACTGTTAACGAACCGCAACCGCTGGTTACAGCTCAAGGGCCTGCTGGCCTTGGCTGGACTCTCGGCCCTCGGTTTTTGCGCCCGCGCCGCCGCCCCGGCCTACATCTGGCTCGAAAGCGAGTCAGCCAAGACGAGTTTCAAGGCCGACCTTGGCGACTGGGGACGAGCGCGTTTCCTCTCCGACGGCAAGTGGATCCATATCAGCGTCGAGGAGGATAAAGTAGAAAAGGAGGTCCCCGACCCAGGCATCCTGCTGGAATACACGTTCCAAAGTCTCAAAACGTCCCGCTACGAAGTCTGGAATCGGATCGGGTTCGAATTCGTCCGGTCTGTTTTCGAGTGGCGGATCGACGAAGAACCGTGGAAAAAGGCCTCGCCCGAAGAACTGACAACCGATTTGATGGAAATGGGCTTCTGGTGCGAGGTGGCTTGGCTGAAGCTGGGTGACGCGGAAGTGTCGACGGGCAGCCACCGCTTGCAAATCCGCCTGCCGAAGACCAAGGACGAGAAAGGTAAGTGGCGGCGGGTGCTCTACGCTTCCGATGCCCTCTGCCTCCACGAAGGGCCGTTTCACCCCAACTCCAGGTTTAGGCCCGACGAATCCGGCCGCGAACCCGCGGACGAAGCGGCGACAAAAGTCGTGTTCCAAGTTCCCGAAGCCAGGGCGCCCGAGCGCGTCAGCGTAAAGCTCGCGGGGGTTTGGGAGATCGCTCGGGACGATGAGCAACTGCCCGGCGACGTCGCGGAGCCGATCAAAGAACTGCCGCCGCATCCGGTTTGGCGCGCCATCCAGGTGCCCGGCGATAAGAACAAACTCCGCGAGGACCTCCTCTTCGCGCATCGGTTTTGGTATCGCATCCGCCTCGCTATCCCCGCGTCCTTGGCCGGCCGCGCCTTCTATCTCGATTTCCCATACAACAACCTCAACACCACCCTCTACGTCAATGGCGTCTATTGCGGCTTCGAGAAAAACCCCTTCGCGCGATTCCAAGTGGACGTGACCCGAGGCATCAAGCCTGGAGCAACCAACGAGGTCTGGGTGGGCATTCGAGATGCGTGGTACGGCCGTTCCGCCGACCCAAAACGACCGCTGAAGCTGCGGAAGACCTTCAATTATCCGATTGGCTTGTTCAACCAGGGTTTCCAGGACCTGGACTATCCGGTATGGAACTGCCCGCAATCCGGCATTCTGGCGACCCCAGTCTTCGTGGCGACCGGCGGCGGCGTGTATGCCGAGGATGTATTTGTGAAGCCCTCCGTTGCGACCAAACGGCTCGCAGTGGAGACGACGGTCATTAATACCACGGACAGCGCGGCTTCCGGGGAGGTCCGGTGGGAGGCGGTCGACGACGCCACCGGCCAAACGCAACACCGCTTCAAGCCGCAGCCCTTCGCGGCCGCCGCCCGTCAGACGCAAACCGTCACGCTCTCGGATTCGTGGACCGATCCCACGCTGTGGTGGCCGGACGCGCCCCATCTCTATCGTTTGCGCGCGACGATCGTCGTGAACGGCGCGCCTTCAGACGTAAAGGAAACGCTGTTCGGCTTCCGCGAATGGCGGCGTGAAGGCACCCAGTTTACCCTCAATGGGGTGGTTTGGCGCATGTGGGCGGATTTGGTGGGCGACGAGCGTTCCCCGGGAGCATGGCTGGCCGCCTATAAGCGCACCAACCAGCGCACGACGCGGCTCGGCACTGCGGGGCAGGCCGGCCCCGAATCACACTGGCTTGGCCTGGAACCTCAGGATGCGCTTGAGTTTTGCGACCGCAACGGCGTCGTCGTTCGGCGCAATACGACCTTGGATGGCGAGACCATCGGCTACCAGTTTAGCGAGAGCGATCCGGAAACGCGCCAGCAGCAGGGCGGCTCGGAACTCAAACTGGCGCTGATGAAGAACTGGCGCGATCAGTGCGTCGCCCAGGTCAAAGGCGAGCGCAACCATGCGGCGATCCAAATGTGGTCGCTGGATAACGAGTTCGTTTATATCAACCTCATCAACCTGCTCGGCAACTCGCCGAACATGGATCGCTACGAGGACGAAATCAGCAAGACCTACGACGCGGTGATGGCCGCGGACCCGACCCGCTCCGCCATGAGTGACGGCGGCGGCGCGTTGTTGAAGCAAACGCTTGGCGTCCAAGGCAACCATTATGTCGCCACGCTCGATGGCCGGTATCCCGACCTGGCCTACGAGCCCTTTGCAGAGGGGGGCGGGCGCGGGCGTTGGCTATGGGACCAGCAGCGGCCTCGGTTCATCGGCGAGGAATTTTTCGCCACGGGCATTAACCCCGCTGATTACGCGATGTGGGGTGGCGAGGTGACTTTTCAGGGCAAGGCCGCCACGCGGGAGGCCATCGCCACGTGCTACCGCATGTTGACGGAAGGTTACCGCTGGGGCGGCTATTGCGCCGCTTGGCATCTGTGGCTCGCCGGCGAAGGCGGGACGCGCCAGTGGGGGGCCAACCCTCCGCGCGCGGCGCTCGTGCGGCAGTGGGACTGGACGTTCGAGGCGTCGCAAAAGGTCAAGCGCACCTTTGGCATATTCAATGATACCCAATATCCCGAGCCTATCACCTTCAATCGGCGGCTGACGGTCGAGGGCAAACCGACCTACGCGAAAAGCTCCACGCACGCCATAGCCCCCGGCACGGCCGAGAAGTTCGATGAGGAATTGCCAATGCCCGCCGTCACCGCGCGACAGGAAGGCGAGTTGAGCCTCACGCTCAGCGCCGGAGGAAAGGAGATTTATCGCGACACCAAGGCGGTGTCCATCCTTCCCGCTCCCGTCGCGGACAAACTCACCGCGGGGACGCTTGCCGTCTTTGACCCGGCCGGTGACACCGCGGCCTTCCTCAAGGGCGCCGGCATGCCGTTCACGACCGTCGCATCGCTCGATTCCGTCCCGACCGCCACCAAGGTGCTCGTGATCGGACGCGATGCGATCGAGGCCAAAGACAGCGCGTCGACCCGCTTGGCGGTCCTGGCTTCCCAAGGCCGGGCGATTGTGGTGCTTGACCAGTCTTATCCACTCAAATATCAGGCCCTTCCCGCCGAGATCGAACTAGCGCCGCGCGTGAAAAAAAATGAGTTCGGCGCTGAAGTGCCAACCGCCGACGGCAGCACCGCGTTTATCGAGGACCCCTCGCATCCGGCGACCCGCGGGTTGATGGACAAAGACTTTTTCACTTGGGGACCAGACCCGCCGACAGCTCAACCGGGCGGGCCGCTGTCCGCCCACCTGGTTTTTCGGAACGCCTACCTCAAGCCGACGCGCGGCGGCAAGAGCCTTGTTCAGTGCGGCCCGCGACTCGAGTACTCAGCCCTGGTGGAGGCGCCGGTGGAACAGGGTGTCATGTACCTATGCCAACTCACGCTCGGCCGCAGGCTCGATGGGAATGCGGTGGCGCGCCGCCTCCTGCTCAACTTGATCCGGTGCGGAGCAGAGTACAAACTGGAACATGCTGGCGTGGCCGCGGCGATCGCCGACGAGCCGTTGGCCAAGACTCTCGATGCGATTGGGTTGCAATATGCCCAGGCTACCGATGCACTCGCGGCCGTCCAGGACGCGGAGCGGAAAATCGCGCTCGTTTCCGCCACGCCAGCTAATTTGAAACGGCTGGCCGACAACTTCGACGCCGTTCAGTCCTTTTGGCAACGGGGCGGCGCGCTGCTCCTCTGCGGCCTCACGCCGGAGGGCCTTGCCGATTACAACCGGATTGTTGGTGTCAACCATGTCATCCGCCCATTCACACGCGAGCGCGTCACGTTCCCAGCCGTCCGCAACCCGCTCACCGCCGGCCTGACCACGGGGGACATTGTGATGCTCTCCGGCAAGCGCATCTTCGACTGGACGGCGGATGAGTATGTGGCTTCGGATGTCTTCAGCTCTGTTGTGGACCTGGATGACCTCGCGCCCTTTGCCAAGAGCGATTTCGGCAATTTTGACAAGATCGTAAACGGATTTGTCGGTTCCGACGGCTGGCCCCTGATCATCGATTTTCCCTTCCCCAAAGACGGGAAACCGTATGAAATCAACATGGATCTGCCCCAGGAGGAGACCATCCTAGAATACACGCACAAAGCGTCCATGAACTACAACCCCACCACGAAGATCGCGCTGCTCTTCGATGGGAAGGACCGGGTCGAATATGACCTTCAGCCCAATGGCGAGGCGCAGACCTTTGCGGTGAACCCGCCGCGCAAGGCCCGTCGCGTCACCCTTCAACTCGTCAACTGGCTCGCGGACCCGGCGAAGGGGCCTTTGGTCGGAATCGATAACATCTGGTTGAAAGCGGCCCGCACATCGGAGTGGCGCGCCACCGTCAAACCGATGCTCAATATCGGTGGAATGGTCCAATACGTGAAAGGCAACGGCAAGGTCGTGCTCTGTAATCTCAAGTTCCAGGAAACCGAGACCGTGCCCGCCAACAAGCAGAAGAAGAACGCCATCCTCGCGACGATCTTGCGCAACTTGAAGGCGCCCTTCTCCAGCGGCAAGACGGTCATCGCGGGCGCGAACCTCGCCTGCCTGCCCATCGACATCCACACCAAGGCCACGACCTATAAGGACGAGCGCGGCTGGTTCGGCGACCCGCGTCGCACCTTGAAGGCCCTCCCCCCGGGCGAACACGTATTCGCGGGTGTGAAATTCAATATCTATGAAATGCCCACTTCCCCCGTGCCCCAGGTCCTCATGCTGGGCGGCAATGGCGTGCCAGGCCATCTGCCAAGCGAAATTACCGCCATCCCGATCCACACCAAGGCTGACGCGCTTTTCTTCCTCCACACCGCGCGCCTGGACCGCCGCAGGGATGACCGCGAGCGGGAGGAGAAAAAACGCTTCGAATTGTGCCGCTATATCATCCACTATACCGACGGCCAGACGGTCGAAGCGCCAATCTATGGGGAAATCGATATTGACCACTTCCAACAGAAAGAGCCGAAGATCATCCCGGGCGCCCCGATCGCCTGGATCGGCAAATTCGATGACTCCGACGAAAGCGCGGTGATCTATGCCAAGCAATGGAACAACCCGCGCCCTGGGGTCGAGATCCAGTCCCTGGACCTGGTTTATGGGAAGGACAAGGATCGTGGCGTGCCGGCATTGCTGGCCGTGACCGCGGCCACCGTCCAGTAAGCTCGCCCTCTCCATCGGCCCCGCAGGCCGCGAACACAGGAACGCCCTGCTTCCATCGGATGTGGGCGTGGAGAGGCATTTTCCACCAGGGAGCAGGTAAGGTTTGAGAGCGAGCAGCAGGTCGCGCCGGGCCTGATGGAGGCTGGATCTTCCGGCCGACGCCCAAAGAACGCGCCGGGCGGCGCGCCAGGATCAGGCCTTCCTTACTGCCCGCTTCGGTTGGCGCGCCAGGACGGCCTTAAGCCTAACGACGACCAAATCCGGGGCCCGAAGCGAGTGTTCCCAGATGCGGAAGACCCGCCAACCTCGACGGACGAGCAGTCCGCGAACGGTCAGATCTCTGGCTTTGTTGCGGTCTATTTTTGGTTTCCAGTAAGCGGTGCGCGACTTGGGCATACGGCAATGCCAACGGCAGCCGTGCCAGAAGCAACCATCAACAAAGACCGCGAGGCGGGCACCCCGGAAGACGAAATCAGGCCGACCCGGGAGGGGCTGGCGACGCCGCCACCCCGAAATGCCGTGAGCGCGCAGAATCTCCGCGAGCTTTAGCTCGGTCGTCTTGTTATCGCGCGAGCGGACGGCAGCCATAACCTGGCTACGCTTTGCCTTGGTAAATACGTCGGTCATTCTCTCATGAAATTGGATCCCCGCCCGGTCCGCCGTGAGGTCGCATCACGATAACGAGACCCACACGATGGAAGGAAGTATCGAGGTCATTCTGGTTCGGATTGCCTCAGCGCGTCACTTTGAGATCGCCGCGCGGATTCAGCGAAACCTCGCGGGCGCCCGCGGGCAACTCAGCCAAGTTGGTTTGGCCTCCGGGCCACCGGACCCAAATTTGGCTGGGTTTTTCAGGCAGGCCCAGCACCGGCGTCGAACTGTCTTGAGACCAATAGCCCGAGCCGGCATGAAGCTCGCGGGCCGGCCCGAAACGATCGCCGAACTTGAGGCGGACTACGCTGCCGATGCCTTGGAGATTGCCGGGGGGGCCGCGTAGCCGCACGCGCAATCCGGGGCGGCCGCCGACGTTGCGGAAAATGCGAGTCTCAGCGCCGTTCTGCGTCACCACCAAATCCACGCGCCCATCGCCATCGAAATCGCCGACCGCCGCCCCGCGCTGTTCTCCATAAACGGCTACCCCGCTCTCCGCACCGGGAACGGCGCGGAACCCTCCCCGGCCATCGCCGCGCAGCCACAGTCCGCGTCCGGCATCGCAACGCGGAACTTTGTCGTGGGTGGCAAAGAAATTCTGGCTCAAGAAGACGTCTTCGTTGCCATCCCCATCATAATCGGCCACGCAGGCGGCGAACGTCGGGGCAAACTGCGCCTCGGGCGGCAGCGGGAGGGCGAGGAAATGGTTGGTTCGGTTAAGGAACAGCATCGAAGAAAGCGTGGTGACGGCCAGGCGACGGACCTTGGGGAGGGCCGGGCCCGCGAGATCCGCGATCGTAGCCCGGGCATAGGCCGCGTAACTTGGGAACCGGCCGCGCAAGAAGGGCAGCGCGCCCGCCAATGAATCGAGATCGCGTTCCGGCAACTCAAGGAGCGTGGTCGGATCACGACTGGCTTCCAGGAGGCCTAGCGCCCCGCTACCGTCAAAGTCACCGGCGTAGAGTATGTAGGGGAACTCCGGGCTGGCGCGCTGCATGGCGTTGAGTCCCCAGTTGGTGGCGAGGATGTCCAGGTTGCCATCACCGTCGAAGTCGCCCACTGTCACCCCGTTCCACCAACCCGAAAACGGGGCCAGCCCCAGATCGGCGGTAATCTCGCGCAAGCGGCCGCGGTCGTTGTGAAAGACCCGTATGGGGCCCCATTCGACAGCCAGGATCAGTTCGGGCCAACCGTCGCCATCCAAGTCGCTCCAGATCGCTCCGCTCACCATTCCAACGCCTGCCAGCCGCGCTGTGTTGCCAGCATCCAATTCCCAACCCCTCCCCCGTGGACGCCACAATTGGGATTGCGGAGCCTCGGGGTAGCGGCCCGGAACGCTCCGGCCGCCGACGAACAGTCCGAGCTGGCCGGTCCCTTCATAGTCCGCCATAGCCAAGGGCCCTACGCTGGAGCCGCCAGCGGGGAGGATCTCCGCGGGCGCCCCCTGCCCTGCCGCAAACTCCTGAACCGCCGCGCCCGCCGCCTGCCCATCCTCGTAATTGGCCGTCCCCACCAACAGAGCGCGGGTTCCGTCCGAACGGTTCCATCCCAACACGGTGGTTTGGTCGCGCGCGGCCTCCAGGTTCCACGGAGCTCCATGCAGGCGCTGGAAATGGCCCCCGCCATCGTTCCGGAAGACCGCCAATTCGCCTCCCTTGCCGCTCGCCACGGCCAAGTCGTCCCACCCGTCGCCATCCACATCGAACCAGCCGACCCCCGGTCCGAGTTGGCTCAAACGCCGCGGCAGAAGCGGTTGGCGCTCAAAATCGTCGAAGGGGTCCTCATGATGGGAGTGCCGCAACCGATCGCTGACATCCTCAAAAACCGGGGCGGGCGGCGCGGCGGAACCGACTTGGGCTGGAGCGGCGGACCTCGTCCCGGCATCGGCCGGCTCGAAGATCTCATAAAGGCAGTTTGGCCGAGCGTCAATAACGGTGCTATGGCCGCCGCCGCGCCAGGCGACGTCGATGCGCAGCCGGTTGGTGAGGGCGCCCGCCGCAAAGACCCGCATTGCTTCGTCGCTGGACAAGTATCTTCCCCCGCACATCATTTCCTGGCTCTGGACCACCGGCCCGCCGCCGACCGTAATCCGGGCGCCAATGCCCGCGGTGTTAGGAGACCGACCCTTAAGCCGCACCGCCACGCGCGGCGCCGCCGTTTCGTTGCGGTAAACCCCCAGCGCGCCGTTCAGGTTGTTGACGACGAGGTCCAGATCGCCATCGTTGTCCAAGTCGGCCAGGGCCATGCCCTGGGCGACCCCAACCTGGTTAAAGCCCCAAGCCGCGCCACACTCCGAAAACGTCAGGTCGCCGCGATTGCGAAAGGCCAATCTTGCCTGCCGGAGCGGGGGCAGCATGAGCAGTTTCTGAGGCGCCTTTGAAGGGGGGTAAGGGCCGTTGGCCGCGATGCGCGCCTGGGCGTCGTTGTCCTGGGTATCGAACAGGTGTCCGGTGCTCGCGAGAATGTCTTCGAAACCATCGAGATCCACATCGAGGAAAATGACCGACCAATTCCATTCGCTGTTTTCCAGGCCGGCGTAGGTGGCGATTTCGGCGTAAGTGCCGTCGCCGCGATTCCATTGCAGGGCCGTGCGGTCCACTTGCGGGCGATCCACAAAATCTCCCATCCGGATCGTGTACGGCGCCATGGCGGCAATCTGCATCAAGCGTCGCCCGTGGTCGCGACTCATCATATCAGAGACCAGGATGTCGTCCCGGCCATCGCGGTCCACGTCGGCAAAATCCACCGCCATGGAAAACGTCGGAGTGTGGCGGATGGCCAGTTGCGGGAGGGCTCGAAAATGGCCGTGACCGTCATTGATCCAGATACGATCCGGGGAGTGGAAGTCGTTGCAGACATAAAGGTCGGGAAGACCGTCGCCATTGAGGTCGCGAAAGGCGGCGGTCAAACCCCAATCGTGCGGCGCCTCCTTGAGCGCTCGTCCCTCCTCGTCCAGGAATGTCCCGTCGGTCCATGAAAGGGGAGTAAAATGCCCGTGTCCGTCGTTGCGGTAAAGCACGTGCGGCTCGCCGTGCTCCAACACCCTGCCTTGAGAGGTAAGTTCCAGATGGCCCTTATCCTCGGGCTGGATCATCCGGCGCCCATCGATATTGAGCAGCGAGAATCCGGTGGTGCGAATCGTGGTGGTCCGGTAATTCGCGACATATAGATCGAGTGTTCCATCGCCGTCAAAGTCCCCCAGGGCGCAAGTCATCGCGCCGTATTCATGCCTCAGGCCCGAATCCGCGGCCTGGGTGAAGTGTCCGCGCCCGTCGTTCAGGAAAAGCCGGGTGCCCGTCCCGATGCCGTTAATCAACAGGTCGAGGCTGCCGTTTCCATCAACGTCGGCGAACGTGGCGCCCGTGGAGAAATTGCCGGGAAAATCAAGCCCGGCCGCCGCGGTAATATTCGTAAACCGCCACCCGCCGAGGTTCTTATACAGCGCCACTTTGCCTTCGAGCGAACACACAAAAATGTCGCAAAAACCGTCCCCATCGACGTCCCCCAGGGCCACGCCGGAGCCGTTGAGGCGAATTTGGTTTTGGGCGGCGTTCTGGTCGCTCAGCGTGTTGGTAAAATCGATCCCCGTTTGTTGCGGAGCCATCAGCGTGAAACCGGCGTGGCCGGAAGCTGGAACCGGGAGGGGAAAGCAACGATACCCGGCGGCTGGTTCATCGGCAGCGGCGCCGACGGCGACGGCAGCCGCTCTCAGAAACCAAGCCAGGAGAAGAAAGAGGCGCGCGCGCATAGAAGCAGTTTGGAACGATTTCTCAACGAGTTTGGCGGACTTCACCTCGGAAATCGACGACCACCTCCCTGGCCTCCGGGGGCAGGTCCGCCGTCGCCGAGCGACCGCCCGGCCAACGAACCCAGATCTGCGTCGGCTTGGTTGGGACGGCCATGACTTGAACCGCGCTGTCCTGCGACCAGTAACCCGAGCCGCCGTGGACCTCGCGAGCCGGTCCGAACCGGGGGCCGAACTTGAGCCGCACCACCGCCCCGATGCCGCGCGGATTCCTGTCCGGGCCTTGCAACCGCACGCGCAAGCCGGGTTTGCCTTGGACGTTGCGAAAGAGCCGGGTTTGGGCGCCATTCTGACTTACCACCAGGTCGGTCCGGCCGTCTTCGTCGAAATCGCAAACCGCGGCCCCGCCTTGCTGACCATAGACCTTCACGCCGCTTTCCTGTCCCGGCACCGAGCGGAATCCGCCCGTTCCGTCGCCCTGAAGCCAGAGGCCCCGTCCGGCGTCGTAACGCGATGTATCGCTTCCCACCGCGAAGAAATTCTGGCCCAGGAAGATATCTTCATTTCCATCGCCATCATAATCGGCCACGCAAGCCGCGAAACAGGGGGCGAGTTGCGCTTCAAGCGGCAGCGCGCGGGCCTCAAAGTGATCGCCTCGGTTCAGGAAGACTGTGGTTTCCAGCCAAGCCGCTTCGCAATAGCGAATACCCGTCCGGTCGCCAATCACGTCTTCGATGCCCGCCTCAGCCCAGGCCTGGTGCGTCGGAAACCGCCCAAGGAGAAATGGTATGGCCTGGGTAACGCGCTCGATGGCCTGGCTGGGCACATACTTGTCCAACTCCGGCTCGAAATGACTTTCGAGCATTTGGATGCTCCCGTCTTGTGTGAAATCACCGTAATAGGCCCGCAAGGGCTTCTTCCGATAGCGTTCGTAGCGGGTATTCCGCCCCCAATTGCCGGCGATGATGTCCATGCGGCCGTCCCCATCGAGATCGCCCGTGGTGACTCCATTCCACCAACCACTGAACTGCTCCAAGCCCAGTGGAGTGGTAATCTCGCGCAATTGGCCTCGGTCGTTGTGAAAGACCCGGATCGGCCCCCATTCGCAAGCCAGAATTAAATCCGGCCATCCGTCCCCATCCAAGTCGCTCCATACGGCGCCACTGACCAGCCCAACCGCCCGCAACCGGGCGGTATTGGCCTCGTCCAACTCGAGCTTGCCCTGTCGTCCATGGTAAAGTCGAGAGTTGGCCGGGGCTGGATATTGCCCGCCTTTGACCCGCCCTCCTACAAACAAGTCCAGTTCGCCATCGCCATCGTAATCCGCCACCGCCAGCGGCCCGACGCTCGAATCCCACGCCGTGGCCAACTCACCGACCTTATCCGACCCTGATTGATAGACGCCGACGGCTCCGCCGCTCGCCTGACCATCCTCGTAATTCGCGCTGCCTACGACGATCGCGCTCTTTTCCCAACCCACGATAGCGGTCTGGTCCCGCCCCGCGTTCCCCGTCCAGGGAGCCTGGCTCAATCGCTGAAATCCGCCTTTCCCATCGTTTCGATAGCAGGCCAATTGGCCTCCTTTCCCACTGCCGATGATGAGATCCTCGTGACCGGCGCCCTGCGTATCCCACCAACAAACCCCCGGTCCCAACTGGCTCAGTTTCTTAGGCATAGCGGGTTGGCGCTGGAAATCATCAAACGCTTCATCCCAATGCGTGTGGCCCAACCGTTCTGACACCTCCTCAAACACGGGCGGCGGGAGCGCCGGAGGAGGAGGAGCGGGAGAACCGTCGGCGCCGGCTTCGGCGATTTCGTAGAGGCTGTTCGGCCGAGCCTCGGGAACCAAACTGCGCTTGCCGCTACGCCAAACAACCTCGATGCAAAGCCGGTTCGTCAGGCTTCCCGCGGCAAAAACACGCATCGGATCGTCCCCCGAGAGATAGCGCCCGCCGCACATCATCTGTTGGCTTTGCGCCACCGGCCCGCCTGAGACCCGAATGCGCGCTCCGATTCCCCGCGTGTTGGGAGGCAGGCCGCGCAACCGCACGGCGATTCGCGGGGCGGAGGTGTTGTTTCGATAGATTCCGGCGGCCTTATTCAAGTTGTTTACGATGACATCCAGATCGCCATCATTATCCAGGTCTGCGAGGCAGGCGCCTTGGGAGATCGTCGAGGCGTTGAACCCCCACTCCCGCCCAACCTCCTCGAATCGCAAATCGCCGCGGTTGTGGAAAGCCAGGTTGGGGGTAGCCAGGGGCGGAAACAGCTTGCGCAAGGCGAGATCCTCTATGGAACGGACCTTCGCCGAGGCGGTAGCCTGCCGAATGCGGTTCTGAACATCCAGGTTCATGTTGTCGCGCACGAAACCGTTGGGAATCAAGACGTCTTCGTAACCATCGAGATCCACATCCAGGAAAATCGGCGCCCAGGACCACTCGGAAGCCTCCAGGCCGGCATACTGAGCGATTTCGGCGTAGGTGCCATCGCCCCGATTCAGAAACAGCGTGTTCCGCGGATACTGGATGGGCTCGGCTGCGGAACCGGTCGCAGACACCTCGACATACATTGAGTTTCGCTGCGTTAACCGCCGCCGATGCTCGCGGCTGAGCATGTCCACCACCATGAAGTCATCATGGCCGTCGCGGTTCAAATCGGCGACATCGATGCCCATCGAGGAGAAGCTCGTCTCCCGCAAGGTCAGGCGCGGCGCGGCGCGAAAGTGCCCGTGGCCATCGTTCAGCCAAAAACGGTCCGGGGAGCGAAAGTCATCGCAGACGTAAAGGTCGGGGTATCCATCCCCATTGAAATCGCGAAACACAACGGACAGGCCCCAATCAAAAGGCGGCGCCGTGAGCGGGTTTCCCTCCTCGTCCAGGAAGGCGCCTCCGGTCCAGGGGACGGCTTCGAAATGCCCCTGTCCGTCGTTGCGGAGGAACAGGTCCGCTTCGCCCAATTCCTCCCGCCCCAACCGGCCGCGCCCCCGGTCGTCCACTTCCGTTTTGAAGCGAAACCGATTGGTCCACTCGGGGTCGGTCGGCGGCCGACCGTTGATGAGAGCCACCTCGGCCTGGTTATTGACCATCTTCATGCTGAACCGGGTGCCCGGGGCGTCCATGATGCTGGAGGCCCGATAGTTGGCGATGTAGAGATCGAGCCGCCCGGTTCCAAAGGCATCCGCCAAGGCCAGGGAAGTGCCGCCGCAACCTGGATTGAGAACCTGAGGGCTGCGCTTGAATCGCCCTTGGCCGTCATTGATAAAGATATGCGTGCCTTGGCCAATGGAATTGACCAGCAAGTCCAAATGGCCGTCGCCGTTGATATCCGCGAACACGGCGCCCGTGGCATCGAGGTTGGAGCAATCTATGCCCGCGCGTTCCGTGATGTCTTCGAATTTCCAGTTGCCTAGGTTGCGATACAATCGGCTGCCGCCGCCCAGGCCGCAGAAGAAGAGGTCGCAACGTCCGTCGCCGTCGATATCACCCGCCGCCACCCCCGAACCGTTGGGTAGGATGGTGTTGGTAAGCGATCGGGACTCGGGCAGAGAATTGGTGAACCGGATACCGGTTTCCTGCGGCAGGAGAAGGGTAAACCCCGCCCGGCCGTCCGGCGGCGCCGTCAAGGGCGCGAATCGGTAACCCGGCCCGTCCTGCCAGGTCTGGGCCGTGGCGACCCTCTGCAGTAACGCGACGGCGGTGAAAAACAATAACCCAAGCATCGAGATCCGGCGAACGAACCACACCGTCGGTTTAGGCGCGGTCTCCCACCTGAAATCAAACTCAAGAACCATACCTTTTGGGCTTTGTCTCGTCAGGCGTTCTACGGTTTGCCCGCGCGGGCCCTTTGCTGTTCCATCGCCGCGATGAGCTCCTTCGCTTTAGCGTTCCGCGGCTCCAAACCCAACACCGTCTGGAATTGACCGAGCGCGTCGCTAAATCGCCCCTGTCGGCCTAATGCAATCCCGAGGTTCAAATGAGCTTCGGCATATTCGGGCTGCAAACGGACCACTTGCTCCAACTCCGCCGCCGCCTCGGGGAATTTCTCTTGCCGGGCGAGCAGGCGTCCCAGTTGGAAGTAGGCGGCGTGGTGTTGCGGCGTCAAATCGCGCACGATCCGCATCTGTTCGGTCGCCGCGGCTAAATCTCCGATGCCGGCCAAAAACTCCGCGTAGTTATGATGAAGCCAGTGGTCCTGGGGGTGTTTCCGCACGGCCTCTCCATAAATTCGGCGCGCCTCTGCCGCCGCGTCCGGTCGCATCCGTTGCCGGCATTCAACCAGTTCTCCAGCAAGTTTCTCTACCTGGTGGTTGTGATTCAGTTGCTGGGTGAACGGGGGATCGGCCAAGCGCCGGGCGATTTCCTCCAGCACGGTGCAGCGGTTCCATGCCGTCAGGCCGAGGTCCCGTGCGCAAAAGTCGCGTCCCGCCCACCCATCCCCTGGATGGCGCGCCGCACTTGCGGGCAAGCGGGTCGAAACCTGTTCGGCCCATGCTCGCGCCAGGCGGTAATTCCCCTCGAAATTCAGGTGGACGTGCTCGTAGAACGATTCCTCGCCCGGGCAAGGATCCGCTCGCGATGATGCCAGAGCTTCCTCGGCGTCCAGGTGGCTCACGCCCTGTCCGGAGAAGCGGCGGGCTACATCAGCAATGATGCCGTTGATCGTGGAATCGGCCCGGAAGGGCAAGCTGTCCAAGTCTCGAGCCCGGCTGAAACTCCGCCGCGCCGCCGCGAGATTCGTCACCGCCAGGTAACATTGGCCGAGCCGGAAATGGGTCTCCGCGTGATCGGGGCTGAGCTGCGTCGCCTTTTCAAATTCCCGAATCGCCCCGGCCTGATCTCCGCGCGCCGCGTAGTCGTCCCCTGCTCGGTAGAATCCATCCCATTGCTCCAGCTTGGTCCGGTCCAGCGGCGGAGCGTGGAGCGATCCAAAAGGCGCGCAGTCCTTGAGGTTGCACGCAACACTGCTAAGGATGATGGGAACGCCCGCCCGCCGACCCGCCTGGACAATATCTTCGAGGTTCTCGCGGAAGTTCGCATAGATACGCTCCTTACAGGGTGCGCGCGGCGGCAGTTGTTGGTCGATGAACATCTTCATGCCGCCCCAATTTGCCGCCGGGGGTTGGCTCTGGCTCCAGTCACGCGCCATCGTCACTAGCCATTGGCCTAACCGCAGACGCTGCAAGGCCAGAAAGCAACGCACCCAAAGATCGCGAGGCGCGCTCGCGCCAAAAACCGTGCTCCCGCCGAAAGGCCCAAGCAATTCATTGTTCCCCATGTAAACGACCCACAGGTCGCCTTGGCGGCCAGCGCACTCGCGGGCGATGGGGACGATCGCGTGCGAGTTAATCGCCGTCATGGCGACGCAGATCACCTCAAACCTCAGCTCCGGATATCGGTCGCGCAACAAGGTTTCCAGGTAGCGCCCCACCCCAAACGCGGGGCGCGGATCGCCCATCGCGGCAGATTCGCCGAAGAGGAAAATGCGGTAAACGCCCGCCGGTTTCTCCGCCTCCATGAGGACCGGCGAAGGACTGCGAGCAAGGGCCGGAGGAAAAAAACTGAGCCCAAACCCGCCATTCTCCACCAACACCGCTTTCCCACCCAACTGCTTACGGACAAAGAACGAAGTCGGATGGCCGAAACCGGCGCCGCGCAGGCATGCCTCGATGAGGCCCAGGACCAACAGCGGAAAAACCGTAGCGAAGAGAAGGCGAAATAACCATCGGCGCGGGGCACGAAGCGTCGCGCCGCCCTTTGAAGCCTCCGCCGCCGGGCTTCCCCGACGGGCTTCTGCGGACGGCGAGGCCTCGGCCTGGTGACGACTACGCTTCAACGGCCTGAGGGTAACTGCTCCCCCGACAGGGCGGCAAGCTTGATCCAGTCGCTCGCGAGGCGTTGGCAGCCGATCCCCTTGTCGTTTTGCGCCTTTGCGTGGCTGCGGCTTATCCGGGCCAACATGAGGGCCGGCGCAAGCCGCTATGTCGGCTGGACGCAGGATGGGCCAGGCGATAAACTCTCGGACGTTGCGCAGAACCAAGCCAAACCATAAACCCGCATCGACAAAGCCCGGTCCGGCGGCCGCCGTCGGCGGCGTCCCTTTGAGCCCAGGTCGACAACTGTGCTTTCGCTTGGTCGCGTCGGTGGGAGTTCCCTTGGTCATTCTCCTCTTGGCCGAAGGCATGCTTCGCTTGGCGGGGTACGGATATTCGGCCCATTTCTTCCAGAAACTGGCGGTCCAGGGACAAGCTTGTTGGACGGATAACCAGGACTACGGCCGGTGCTGCTTTCCGCCCGGCCTGGTTCGCTATCCCCGGCCCTTCACGATGCCGGCCGTCAAATCCCCAAACACGCTGCGGCTCTTCGTGCTCGGCGAATCGGCGGCCCAGGGTGACCCGGATCCCAAGTTCGGCCTGCCGCGAATGGTGGAAGTGCTCCTGCGCGAACGGTTCCCCCATCGGAAGATCGAGGTGATCAACGCCGCCATGGTGGCGATTAATTCGCATATCGTTCTGCCCATTGCCCGGGACTGCGCCCAACAACAAGGAGACCTGTGGATCGTCTATATGGGCAACAACGAGTTTATCGGCCCTTTCGGCTCGGTCTCGGTCTTCGGAGCTCGGGCTCCGCCCCTGGCATTGGTCCGCGCAGGGTTGTGGGCTAAAACCACCCGGCTAGGCCAATTGCTGGACGGAGCGGTCAATCTTGCCCGCCAGGGCCGCCATCCCTTGCCGGAGTGGACGGGCATGGCGATGATGACGAACCTGAAGGTCCGTTATAACGCGCCGGAGACCGCCAGGGTTTATCAGCATTTTGAGCGAAATCTGTCAGACCTGCTGACCGCTGGGACCTACGCGGGCGTCCCCGTGATCCTGTGCGCCGTCGCGACCAACCTCAAGGATTGCGCCCCCTTCGCGTCCCTCCATCGACCGGGGCTTTCGGACCGCGAACGGAGCGGATGGCAGGCGGCCTACGATGCCGGGGTTGCCTGCCAGGACCAGAGTAAGCCAACCGAAGCGCTGGCGGCTTATGAACGGGCGTCGGCGATCGACGACGAGTTCGCGGACTTGGCCTTCCGGCGGGCGGAATGCGCGCGCCTGCTCGGCGAGGATGCCAAAGCGGAGGTTCTCTTTCGCCAGGCGCGCGACCACGACGCGCTGCCGTTTCGCGCCGACGGACGGATCAACGGGATGATCCGGCAGGCCGCCGCCGCCTTCGCCGCCCGGCGGGTGAGCTTCCTCGACGCCGAGCAACTCGTATCAACGAACAGTCCTCAAGGAGTACCGGGCGCGGAGTACTTTTATGAACACGTCCACCTGACTCCGGAGGGGAACTATCTCCTGGCGCGCGCGGTGGCCGAACAGGCGGCTCGGGCGCTTTCGTTGGAGTCTTCCGGCGACTGGGTTTCGCAGGCCGACTGTCTGCGTCTGTTGGGCTTCACGGATCGGAATCGCTCTGAGGCCCTGGAGGTCATCGGCGAACGCCTGGAGGGAGCGCCGTTTACCAGCCAGGTGGGTCACGCCCGCGAACTGAACAGGATCAACGACCAAATCGCCCGCTACCGGCTCAATAACAAACCCGCGCGGGTGCGGCGTGACGTCCAGCAGGTTTCGGAGGCGGCGGCCCGCTACCCGGAAGACCCGGATCTCCGCTGGAACCTCGCGGCGTTGCTGGAGAGTAGCGGCGATACTGCGGGGGCCGAACAACAGTGGCGGACGTTAATCCGCCTGCAGCCCCAGGCGGCGTTGCCGCGCATAAACCTGGCCAAACTGTTGGACGGCCTCGACCGCCGGGACGAAGCCTACACCCTCTACAATGAAGGCCTGCGCATCAATCCTCAGTACCATCCGGCCCATTACGCGCTGGGTTTGCTCTGCCTGCGGATGGATCGTTTGACGGAGGGGCTGCGTCACCTGGAGCTAGCGGTTCGACAGAAGCCCAGCGCGATCGAATGCCGCCTCGCTCTGGCCCGAGCCCTGGCGCGGGCAAACCGCCCGACCGAGGCGGAGCAACAGACCCTTGAGACCTTGCGCATCGCCCCGGATAACGGAGCAGCCCGGGCTTTCCTCAACACCCTGCGAGGGGTAAAGTAGGCATCCCGACGACCGACCGAACGAACGAACTATGAAACTGGAAATTGAAAAGACCGCAAGTACCGCCACGCCGGCATTGCAACGCGATCCAGCCATCCCCCCGGCAGATGAGGCGCGCCGAGGTTGGGTTGCCGCCGCAATCGCTCGCGCCAGCCGGGAATCCACCGTTTTGCTCCGCCCATTCTGGAAGCTGAATAGTTTCTCCGCGCATTTTATGTGCCTTGCGGCCTGGTGCGCTCTGGCGGCGCCCGCGCAAGCCGCTCTGGATGCCACAGGCATGGACTGCCTTAAATCCGCCAACTTCCTGGCGCCCGGCGAGACCGGCGATCATCGCAATTATCCGGCTGACCGCGACGCGCGCGTCAGCCATCTGGCGCTCGACCTCACGCCCGACTTCAAGCAGCGCTCCTTTGAGGGCAGAATAACATTTCAATTCAAGCCCAATGGTCGGCCTGTCCGGGAATTAAGCCTGGACGCTGTGGACCTCACGATTCTGTCCGTCACGTCCTCCGAAGCCATCCAGGCCTGGCAGGCGACGGCGGACAAACTCATCATCACTTTCGTCGCCCCCACGCCCGTGGACAAAGAAGGAAACCTGACCATCAGTTATCGCGCCCAACCCTCGCAGGGGATTTACTTCCGCACGCCGGAGATGGGCTACAAGGAGGGCGACACGCATCTGTTCTCCCAGGGAGAAGCCATCCAAGCGCGGCATTGGTATCCCTGTTTTGACTCACCGAACGCTAAGTTCACTTCTGAAGTCACCTGCCGCGTGCCGGAGGGAATGACGGCCGTCTCCAACGGCCGGCTGGTATCTGAACAAAAGGACCCGGCCACGGGACTGACGGCCTTCCATTGGTCGCAGGAACAGCCGCACGCCAACTACTTGATCTCGCTGGTGGCCGGGTATTTCAAGAAACTGGAGGACAAGCACAATCAGACGCCGCTGGCCTACCTGACCCCGCCCTCCGATTTCAAAGAAGCGGCGACGTTTTTTCGCAACACGAAGGACATGATGGGGTTTTTTGAGGCCGAGATCGGCCGGCCGTTCCCTTGGGCGAAATATGATCAAATCTGCGTGAACGATTTCGTGGCGGGCGGAATGGAAAACACGAGCGCAACGACCTTGACCGACAACCAACTGTTCACTGAGGCTACGGAGAATATTTATGACGGAGACGGATTGATTTCGCACGAGCTGGCGCACCAGTGGTTTGGCGATTTGGTCACCTGCGAGGACTGGAGCGATCTTTGGCTTAATGAAGGGTTCGCCACCTATTACGCGCTGCTTTATGAGGAGCACAAGCACGGCCATGACTCGATGCTCTACGGACTTTACCAAAGCGCGCGGCAGATTACCGGGATTCCGAACGACACCAGCGCGATTGTCCGGCGCACTTATAGCGATCCGGGGGCGATGTTCAATTACCTGGCCTATCCCAAAGGTAGCTGGGTGCTCCACATGCTCCGGTCGGAACTGGGGGAGGACCTCTACCGCCGCTGCATCAAAACGTACTTGGATCGGCATCAATACGGGAACGTCCGAACCGACGACTTGCGAAAGGTCATCGAAGAGCTTTCCGGCCGTTCTTACGACCATTTCTTCGATCAATGGGTCTATCACGCCCACCATCCGGAGTTGGAAGTCGGCTATAGCTGGGACGAACCGACCCAACTGGCCAAAGTGTCTGTGCGACAGGCGCAAAAGACCGATGACAATGTCCTGCTCTTCAACTTCCCGCTCACGATCCGTTTCAAAGGCAAGTTCGGAACCGTGGATCGCCGCGTCCAGGTTAAGGAAAAGGAGGCGGATTTCTATTTTTCGCTGGCCTCCGCCCCCCGGCTGGTTCGTTTGGATCCGGCCTACACGATGTTGGCCAAGATGACCCTGAACCTGCCGAACGAGATGCTCTACGCCCAATTGGCCGACCGAGAAGATGTGATCGGACGCTTGCTGGCGATCGCCCAATTGGGGGACAAGAAAGACCGGGGAGCGGTCGCGAAACTGAAAGAAACGCTGAACAGCGATCCCTTTTACGGCGCGCGTCAACAAGCGGCCCTGGCGCTCAACTCGATCCACACGGACGAAGCCCTGGAGGCCTTGCTGGCCTCGACTCCTCAGCCTGACGCCCGCGCGCGCATCGAGGTCGTCCGTGCCATCAACGGGTCCTACCGGGATACCGCCTATGCCGCCGCGCGCGACACCGTGGAGAAGGAAAAAAATCCCGCCATTCGCGCGGTCGCCATTCGCGGGCTGGGAAACTATGGGCAACCGGAAGCGCGAGACCTCCTCATCAAGTATCTCAACTCGGAGTCATACCGCAACCAATTGGCTGATGCCGCGGTTGACGCGATGCGATCCCAGGATGACCCGGCCTTTATCGCGCCGCTGATCGAGACGCTTCGCAAGCGGGAGGCGGACTTCCACGGTTCACGTTTTGCCAGCGGCCTTCAAACCGTCGCCTACCTGGCGCGCCACGAAGAAAAAAAGGATGCGGCGCACGAATTCCTGCTGAGTTATGCGCGCCACCAGAAGGAGCGCACGCAAGTCGCGGCCATCGAGGCGCTCGGGACATTGGGCGATGCGCGGTCAATAGCGGTCTTGCAAACCTTCGCCAACGCGGCTAAGGGAAGTCCGCAACAGGTCGCCGCGGAGCGGGCGGTCGCTGAGTTGCGGTCCGGCCGCAAACCCGTGGACGATTTCAAGAACCTCCGCCAGGAAGTCCTCGATCTGGAAAAAGCCAGCCGTGAACAGCGCAAAGAAATCGAGGAGCTGAAAAAGCAAATCGCGGCCAAAGCAGCCCCTCCCGCCAAAGCGCCCTCAAAAGGCCAGCCCGGCCGGAAAGCAGGGAACGCGCAGTAGCGTCAGGGCTTCTGCCCGCCGCCAGACGGTTGAGCCTCGATCGCCGCGAGCGAGGATACGGCCGGCTTGAAGTCTGGCTGCAGGCGCAAAACGGTCTCAAACTCGTCCCGCGCCTCGCTGAGGCGCCCCGCTTGCAGGCAGCTCGTCCCCACGTTGAAGTGAGCTTGCCAGTAGTCCGGATTCAATCTAACGGCCTGCTGAAAATGGGCCAGGGCATCGTTCGTCCGCCCCACCTTCCGCAAGGCCGTGCCGAGGTTGTTGTGGGCTGAGGCGTAATCGGACATGATCCTGAGGGATTGCTCAAAATGCTGTATGGCTTCGTCGTTGCGGTCCAGACGCATCAGCGCATTGCCCAGATTGTTGTGCGCTTCAGCATAGTCCGGAAAAATGCGCAAAGCCTCCTGGTATTGCTGGACCGCCTCCTCGCTTTTCCCCAAGCGCGCAAACGCCAAGCCCAGGTTATAATGAACATCTTCGTTCTCCGGTTTCAATCGCATCACCTCGGTCAGAAGCTGGGCTGCGTCGGCAGGTTTGCCCCGAGCGAGCAGATCGGTGGCCTGGTTCATCTTGCTGACGAACTCCGGATCGCTGCGAGCGCCGCGACCGCCAGGCTCGGCGGCTGGCGTCCCCATCGGTCGGTCGGCTGGGGCGGGCAACGAAGCCAGTGGTTCACCGGACGCCCGGCCTGAATGGATCCAAGTGGTCACCGCGAACCAGCTCCCCACAATCGCCGCCAACAAAATCAGCCCGAGAATTGCCGCCCGACGGAACCGGCGACCGGCTATCGGCCCTGCGGCGCGCAGCGGCTTTCCCCCCCGCCATTGGGGCGGACGCTGGCGCTGGTGGTGCTTGGCCCTCATACGTGTCAACAAATTATAGACTTTGCTCCATGGCAGGCAATAAGAACTCAAAGGCGCGCGAAGGGGGTCGTTGCGTGGCGGAAGCATCCCGCGAACGCGATCCGGAAAGGATCACTCCGTTAGCGCAGGGGTTTGGATCTGCCGGGAAAGACCCACAGCCAGGCCAGTGGTGATGGCGAGGCTTCCGAAGAGATGCCCCCAATGCAATTCTTCGCGCAGCCAGACCGCCGCGATGAGGGCGCCAAACACCGATTGCGCGAAAACCGTCAGGCCCACGAGGTTGACGGGACAGGCCCGGATGGCGATGAACCAGACGCCGTAGCCGATGGCGGTACAAACCACCGCCAGGTAGAGCAGGAGCATCCACACCTTAGGGGACAGGTCCCGGGCGAGCGCCAGCGTCTGCGGCCCATCGATGGCGAGGTTAGCCGCCGTTCCCGCGAAGAGCGAGACGGCCAGCGTCTTCATGGGGCTGGCCCTGAGGATGATTGGCTTGCCGATCACCGAATAAGCCGCCTCGCAGAGGAATGAAGAAACGAAAATCAGGCTTGCGGCCAGCCCGGTCCAGTGAAAATCGGGGCGCCAGATCCGGTTCAGGATGGCTACTCCCATGAGACCCAGAACGAACCCGGCCATCCGGCGCGGACCAAGGCGCTCCTTGAGAAACAGGGCCGCCGCTACGGAGGTTACCAGCGGGTCGATCGCCATCAGTACCGACGAATTGGCGGCGGTGCCCAAATTATTGCCGTAAACTTGCAGCCGCTGTCCAAGCACATAGACTACCACCCCCATCCCGCAGGTCTTGAGCAGGTCCCAGCCTCGCGGCGCCGTTCCCGGCAGCCAAGGCCAGCAGACCAACAGGCTCAGCCCCGCCAAAGCAAACCGCAAGGTTACGATCGCCCCTGTAGGCAGGTTGTCCTGGCCCATGACTTTATTGGCGGAGTACACCGACGCCCAAAAAAAGTTCATGAGCAGCAGAATTATTAAATACGCCGGTTTCATTTACGTCTAATAAGCGCGCAGAACAAACCGTTTTGATGTCAAAGTAGCAAGTACCGATTTCGCGGGGTGGGGAAGGTGTCCCCACCCTCCTGCCTTGTGATTTCGGGGATGTACTTGCTCGGTGTCCGGGGACAACGGACTCGCCCATCAGAGACTTGGGCGGGTTTTCCGGCCGCCGCAGGCCATCTCGGGGTCCGGACGCGAGGAATTCGGTAGTTAGACGTTTACATGTGCTCGATCCGGGGCCTAACCTGGACTCTCAAGACATAAATGAAGAAGTGGATTGCATTGATAGTGGTGATCGGCGCCGCCGTGGGCGGCTATTCGTGGTGGAATAACTGGCAAAAAACCCGTTTGGCGGAAATGGTTCCCGCCCGCGCAACCACCGCCACCGTCGAATTGCGCGACATCAATTTCTCCGTCAGCGCCGCCGGCGAGATCGGCCCGGCGGAACAGGTTTCGGTCCGCCCGGAAATCAACGGCAAGATCGTGCTCCTCCCGGTGGATGTGGGCGACGTGGTCAAGAAGGGGGCCTTGCTGTTCAAACTCGACGACGTGGAATTACAGCAAGAGCGGGCGTCGAACGTGACCGACATCGAAAAGGCGCGACTGGGCCTCGAAAAAGCGGAGCGCGACTTCAAACGCTCGAAGCAGTTGCTGGAAGACAAGCTCATCTCGCAAGAACTTTACGACGACACCAAGACCGAGTTTGACCTGGCCAAGAACGCCCTGGAACGCTCGCAGCGCGACCTGGCGATTACCGAGGAACACCTGACCAAAACGGAGGTGCGCGCCCCGTTCGACTGCACGGTGCTGACGCGGCCGGTTTCGATGGGCCAAGCCGTCTCCGGCTCCGGCGGTTTCAACAGCGGCACCGAAGTGCTGACCATTGCCGACCTGAACTCGATGATCATCAACGCGCAGGTCAACCAGGCCGATGTCCCACGCATCAAGGCGACGGAGGCCGTAGAGGTGACTGTGGAGGCGGTCGCCGGCTTGCTGGTAACCGGTGTTGTGGAACGGGTCTATCCCCAAGCCACGATACGGAACAACATCAAAGGTTATCCCGCCCGCGTCCTGCTCAAAAACGTCGATCCCCGGGTGCGGCCGGGCATGACGGCCAATGTCAAAATCCCTGTCGCCTCCGCCGCCAACGTCACGGCTGTCCCGCTCCCCGCGGTATTCACGGAGAAAAGCCTCGATACGGATCAAATGGAACGGTTCGTTTATGTAAAGAAAGGGGAATCGTTCGAAAAGCGCGTGGTTAAAGTCGGCGTCTCGGACTATTTCTTTGCCGAGATCCAGGAAGGCTTGGCTCCGGGCGAGGTGGTATCCATCGAGATGCCCAAGGACGAAATCGAGAAGAAGAGCCGCCAAGTCGCCGGACGCCCCCCCGGCGGCAAGGACGCCCCAGGCGCCCGGCCCGTGGCCGCGGGCGTGACTAATGCGACCAAGACCGCCAGCGCGGGAGCAGTCCTGGGCGCCGGCGGCGGCGCGCCCACGCCCGCCCGCGCCCCGAGCGCCAAGTAGCCGTCGCCCTGTTTCCCTCGCCACACCTCCAACTCTTTTTATCCGTCTCATGGCCTTGGTCGAACTGCGCAACGTCAGCAAAATCTACCGTTTGGGGGAGGAGGAAATCCGCGCCCTGGATGACATCACGCTCGACATCGAGGTGGGGGAGTTCATCTCGATCATCGGTCCTTCGGGCAGCGGCAAATCGACCTTAATGCATATCCTGGGCTGCCTTGACTCCCCTACGCACGGGACTATCAAACTGGATGGGATTATGATCGAGCGGGCCTCGGCCCGCCAATTGGCGACCCTCCGGAACCAGAAAATTGGGTTTGTTTTCCAGTTCTTCAACCTGTTGCCCAAGCTCAACGTCGTCCAGAATGTCGAACTGCCGATGATCTACAGCGGTGTTTCGGGCAAGGAACGGCGCGAGCGCGCGATGGCGGCCCTGGCGGCGGTGGATTTGGTCAACCGCGCGCGGCACCGGCCGAGCCAACTCTCTGGCGGGCAGCAGCAACGGGTGGCTATTGCGCGCGCTCTGGTCAATAACCCGCGCATCGTTTTCGCCGATGAACCCACGGGCAACCTGGATTCGCACACCGGCGACGCCATCCTTCGCCTATTTCGTCAACTCAGCCAGGAAGGTCGCACCATGGTCCTGGTGACCCACGATCCGGAGATTGCCGCCGTCACCCCGCGGCGCATCGAGATCCGGGACGGCAAGATAGCCGTCAAACTGGACGAGACCCTGGCCGGGTTAGTCCGGAGCGGCGCGCGAGCGGCACCCGTGGCGGCCCCGAATAAACCGCCCGCCTCCGCTCCGTCCGAAGTGTGAAGTGAAACCGTTGCCACTGCCATTGCCTGCCGAAGGTTTGCGTGTTTCCTCGCACCTGAACGTCACTGTTCAAACCGGGCTGCGCGAAATCTGGGCGCACAAATTCCGCTCGTTGCTGACCATGCTCGGCATCATCTTGGGCGTCTCGAGCCTGGTGGCCATGTCGGCGATGGTCTCAGGCATGGAAAAGGGCGCCAAGGAAGCGCTCATCGCCATCGGAGGCCTGGAGAAGGTCCGCGTCGAGGCCCAGGACGTACCGGTCGAACAGATGCATCTGACCGATCAGGCGGTGGGGATCACCATCCGCGATGTTTATGCGCTGAAGCGGAGCGCCCCGCTGGTCACCCAACTCTCCCCGGAGATGCGCCTTTGGGCCACCCTCTCGGCCAACGGCAATACGTTCCGGCCCTGGAATTGCGTGGGCGTTTGGCCTGTGGCCCTCGCGATGAATGAGCATGTCGTTGAATACGGCCGCATGTTCAACGAAATCGACGACGAACAGGCTCGCAGCGTCTGTGTCATCGGCACCGCCACCCGCGACGAGCTTTGGGGCGCGCCCGAAAAAGTCGGACGCGAGATCAATCCCGTCGGCGAGACGCTGTTCGTCAACGGCGTGCCCTTCACGGTGGTAGGGATGTTCAAACATTACGAAAGCGATCAGGAGCGCAAGGCGCGCGAGTTTGCCAAATCCCAGGCCGCCCAGCAGCAATCTGGCGTCTCCCGCAATCGCGGGTGGGGACGGCGGGGGGGCAACTTCGTATTCTATCTTAAGAACGCCACCGTGTACCTGCCGCTCAACACGGTGTGGATGAAATTCCGTTCGGGCGCCACGCGCGCCGCCATCAACTCGAACAACGGCGCCGCCATCGGAGCCACCGGCGATCCTCGCCTCTCCGGGCTGGATTTGCGGATCACCGGAATCGACCTGCTCCCCGAATCCTTGCAACAGGTGCGCAACGTGCTCATGACCACCCACAAGTGTATCGAGGATTTCACTTTTCGCACCCAGGAAGACTGGGCGGAGCAGATCCGGACGTTCGTGCAAAACGCGCGGCTGAGCGGCGGGATCATCGCCGGCATCAGCCTGTTGGTGGGCGGCATCGGGATCATGAACATTATGCTCGCCAGCATCTCCGAGCGCGTGCGGGAGATCGGCATCCGAAAATCGGTGGGCGCCGGCACGGGTGATATTTTTGTCCAGATCCTGGTCGAATCCCTGGTCATCGCCGTGCTGGGAGGCTTGGCCGGGTTGGTTACCTCTTTCGGCCTCGTTCGTCTGATTGGAACTTTCTCCCCAACAGAGAATGCGCCGATCGTCACCGCGAGCGCGATGGCCTTGGCCTTCGCCGCCAGCGTTCTCATCGGGATCGTCGCGGGCATCTTCCCCGCGGTGAAGGCGGCGCGGCTCAATCCGATTCAAGCCCTGAGGTACGAATGAGCGGTCTCATCAACACCATCGTGGTTGGGCTTAAGGAGGTCTGGTCCCACAAGTTCCGCTCCATCCTGACGATGCTCGGGATCATACTCGGCGTCGCCAGCCTGGTGGGCATGGCGGCGATCATTAAGGGGATGGAGAATGGGATGAAGGAAGCCATGATCGCCATGGGCGGAGCCGACAAGGTCCTCCTGGAAGAACAAGACGTGCCGGTGGAGCAGGAGCATCTGGCCGATCAGGCTCCGGGCCGGACGATGCGCGATGTGATTGCCTTGCGCGAGAGCGCCCCGCTGTTGCGTCTCATCTCGCCGCAAATGGCCATTTGGGGCATCACCGCCACCCATGCCGACAAAATGGTGCGGCCCACCGAGGTCGTGGGCGTCTGGCCGGCAGTGATTGACATGAACCTCCACACGGTGGAGCACGGCCGGTTCTTCACCGATCTGGACGAGGAGCGGGCAAGCGCCGTCTGCGTGATCGGGACCGGGATCCGCGACGACCTGTTCGGCAGTCCCGAGGACGCCGGCCGCGAGATCATTCCCATCGGTGACATCATTAATTTGAACGGTCAGCCGTTCACCATCGTGGGCATGTTTACCCGCTACGAAGGCGAGATGGAAAAAAAACGGAGGGAGTTGGCTAAGACCCAACCGCGCCAGGTCCAGACCGGGCCGACCCGGCGGAAAGGTTGGGGCCGGGGGAACTGGGCGTTTTTCCGGAAGAACTACACCCTGTACATGCCATTGAACACGGCGTGGATGCGGTTCCGGTCCGTGGGCGACACCAACGGCGTGCCCGATAATCGGCTGACCGACGTGGATGTAAAAGTGAAGTCCCTGGAACAATTGGAACCCGCTTTGCAGCAAGCCCGAAATGTCCTCATGGTGACGCATCGGGGCATTCAGGATTTCGGCTTCAGGACTCAGGAAAACCAGCTTGAGAGCATCAACCAACAAATTCGCAATGCGCGGATGAGCGGGGGCTTCATCGCGGCCATCAGCCTCATCGTGGGTGGCATCGGCATCATGAACATCATGCTGGCGAGCATCAACGAACGGATTCGCGAGATCGGCATCTGCAAGGCGGTCGGGGCCACCGGGCTGGCCGTGTTTACCCAGGTCCTAATCGAGAGCGTGGTCATCGCCCTGCTGGGCGCCGGGTTGGGCGTGCTGGCCTCGTGCGCCTTCGTCCGGTTGCTCGAACAGATCAGTCCTACCGCCAATGCCCCGGTCATCACTACTGGCGCGATGATGTTAGCCGTCGCCTTCAGCGCTGCGGTCGGGATCATTGCCGGCCTGTTTCCGGCCTTCAAGGCGGCCCGTCTCGACCCGATCCAGGCCCTGCGCTACGAATAAGTTCCCGCCCTTTCGGTGATTGACGGCCGGGCCCGACCGGGCAAGATTGGCTTGGGTGCGAGTATGACGACCGCGAACAAAGTGACGATCGTGCGGATCCTCCTGATTCCGTTCTTTGTGGTGGAGGTGATTTATTACGCCAGGAGCGGCAATGAGGTGAACCATTTGCTGGCGTTCCTTTCTTTTGCGGTAGCTTCAATCCTGGACGGCGTGGACGGATATATTGCCCGGCGCTATAACCAACAAACCGAACTGGGGGCCATCCTCGATCCGCTGGCGGACAAGCTATTGTTGCTTTCCGCCGTGGTGGTATTGAGCTTCGATAATCAGCCGCACCTGGCCAGCATTCCTCTCTGGCTGACGGGCACGATCCTGGGAAGAGACGCGATCTTGCTGCTGGGCATGGTCGTGATCCAGGTGATCGTCGGCAAGGTGAAAGTGCGGCCGCGCTTCACCGGCAAAGTGGCCACCGTGTTGCAGATGGTTGTGGTAGTGTGGATCTTGCTCAGTTGGAACGATCGATGGTTGCTGGCCTGGAGTCTCGGCGCCGCGATCTGCACCGGCATTTCGGGTTTGCTTTATGTCTGGGACGGAAGCCGTCAATTGAACGCCCACCCGGCCAGTTCCCCCTTGGCTAAGCAGTGAACCCGAGCGCATCGCCCCCCTTTACAGGCGGCTAAAACGTGGAATAATGCTCCCCAGGACGATATCATTACATTATGGCAAAGACAGTGGAACTAACGCTCAAAGAGGGTGACATGGCCCCCGAGTTCACCGCGTTGGGCAGCGGCGGCGGACGCATTAGCCTCTCGGATTTCAGAGGAAAGAACGTCATTCTATATTTTTATCCTAAGGACGACACCCCGGGTTGCACGAAGGAGGCGTGTTCGTTTCGCGACGAATTCGCCGCGCTGCGGGAAAAAGGCGTCGTGGTCTTGGGGGTGAGCCCTGATTCCATGAAGGCGCACGACCGTTTTGTGGAGAAATACAAGCTCCCTTTCTCCCTCTTGGCCGACGAAGACAAGCAGATCCTCCAGGCCTACGGCGTCTGGGGACAAAAAAGCATGATGGGAAGAAAGTACATGGGCGCGCACCGGGTTACCTTCCTCATCGGGCCGGAGGGGAAAATCCGCAAGATTTGGCCGCAGGTAAAACCGGAGGAGCACGCCAAGGAGATTTTGGCGGCCATTTGACAGCGCCCGCGACTTGACCGAGAGTAACTACGCGTTAACTCGCAATCAACTAACTGACACTAACTGTAACTATGGCTATACCCGTCGGCGCTCAAGCGCCAGATTTCACTCTAAAATCCAAACAACCCTCGGGACTGGTGGACGTAAAGCTCAGCAGTAACTGGGGAAGCAAGAACACGGTTTTGCTGTTCTTTCCCGCCGCCTTTACCAGCGTCTGCACGGCTGAGTTGTGCGACATCAGCAACGGGATCAAGGCCTATACCGGCCTCAACGCCGACGTAGTCGGCATCAGCGTGGATACCCCCTTCGCCCAAGAGGCATGGGCTCAGAAGGAGAAGATTACCATCACGCTCGCCAGCGATCTCAACAAAGAGGTGACCAAGAAATACGGCGTCCTCTTCCCTATGCTCGCGGGCATTGGCGACACGTCGGCGCGCGCCGCCTTCGTGATTGATAAGCAAGGGGTAATCCGCTACAGCGAGCAGACCCCCACCCCCAAAGAACTGCCTGATTTTTCCAAGGTCAAGGCGACCCTGGAAACGCTAAGTTAGGGCGACTCGACCTCCGCCAGTCGGAACCGCCCGTAGCACCAACGGAAGCCGCGCCCTGAGGGCGCGGCTTTTTGATTGCTTAGACCTTATATTCCTGGTCGCGAACGATGCCGGGCATCGGGACGGGGTACTTGCCATCCTTGTCCGCGACTACCGGGGCGGCGGACTCCATGTTCAATTCGCCGACGCCCGGCCCGAATTCGTGAGGGCAATTGAGCATTTGGTCGTAAGTGATCTCCTGGCCCGTGTGCGCGGCCATGCGCCCCATGCTGGTAACCAGACTGGCCTGCACTCCGCGCTTCACTTCGTTGTAAGGCTTGTCGTTGCGGATCGCCTCGACCAGTTCGTTCCATTCGTTTTGATACGGGTCCGCTTGGCCGGGGAGGTCCTTGGATTTCCAGATTAGGTTGGCCGGCACGGGGTTCTGCCCCTTGAACGTCATCGAGGGAGGCGTGCAGTCGTTGGCCTTGGCGACAATCGCCATGCCTTTGCTGCCATGGGCGTAACTGGAATAAATGTCGTTGCAGCCGTTAACGCAACGCCCGTCCATGATCATGCGAGCGCCATCGGCAAAGAGGTACTCCGCCGAATACGAATCGAAATTCTGATCCACGAACGGGTTGCCTTGCGAGTCTTGGCGGTAATGCCGTCCGCCGAGCGACTGGACCTTAATCGGCCAAGCATCCTTCATCCAGCAGAGATGGTCGATATGGTGAATGTAGAAGTCGCTGAAGAGCCCGCCGCTCGCCCAGAGGAAACTATGGAAGTTCCGAATCTGCCAGAGCAGCTCGCTGGGGTTGCCCGGCCATCGGGGCGAGAAGGCCGACCCGCCATGCCCGAACATCCGGTAACCCCGCAGGAGAATCAGGTCGCCGATTTCGCCATCTCGGAGGCGCTGGAACAGTTCCTGCATCGGCCGGCTATGACGAGACATCAGTCCCACGCCGACCTTCAAATTCTTCGCGATCGACTCCTCGCCGAGCTTAAGCATCTTGCGACTGGTCGGACCGTCCACGGTTACCGGCTTTTCCATGAAGACGTTCAGGCCCTTCTGAATGGCGTACGTGAAGTGCACCCAACGAAACGCCGGCGGCGTCGTCAAAATGACGATATCGCCCGGCTTGAGGACATCCATCGCCTTTTTATAGCCATCGAAGCCAATAAACTGCCGCTCCCGGGGGACATCCACCCGCTCCGCGTGTTGGCTCTTGAGGCTATTGAGGCTTCTATCCAGGCGGTCTTCAAACACATCAGCGACTGCCACGAGCTTGATCGGGCCGCTGCTCGTGAAAAGGGCTTGGGAGGCGGCGCCAGAGCCGCGCCCGCCGGCCCCGACAAGCGCCACTTGGATGAGATCGCTGCCGGCGGCGTGGACGTTCGGCAAAGTCACTCCCGCCAGGGCCGAGACGGCGGCGATTCGGCCGGTGGTTTTGAGAAATTCGCGACGGTTGGTCACAGAAAAAGGCTGTTCATTCATATGCGTTATAATCCAGACGTTCCCCAATTAGTACCCATTCGATGAAAACTCGCAATAGTTAAGATCCGAACTCAAAGCGCACGTCGCCGAGCCGGCGGGTAATCTCCTCCATGATTCGGCCTTCGTCCGCCGGGTGGCTGGCTACAAACGTCACGCTGAAACGCAGGTAGGCCCCGGCGTCATCCCAAGGCACCGTCGAGAGCAGTTTCTCCGCAATGAGCCATTGAGAAACCTCCTCGGCGGTGCGGAATTCCAACCGGCGGCCGTCCGTGAGGGTCGCGGCCTTCGGGGCCTGGACGTAAAGGAAAAAGGAGCCTTGAGGCTTGTTGGCCTGAAATCCGGCGCCCCGCAACACCTTTACCAGGCCGTCCATACGACGCGAGTACTTGGTCGCGATGGCCACGGTGATTTCCGGATGGTCCAACCCGTGCGCCGCGGCGTGCTGAATGGCAAGAAATTGGCCGGAATCCGTGTTATCCTTAACGTCGCCATAGGCCCTGACCAACAGCTCATTTCCGGCCACGAAGCCGCAACGCCAACCGGTCATGTTGAAGCTCTTGCTGGCCGAATGAAGCTCCACTCCGACCTCTTTGGCGCCCGGGCTTGCCAGAAAACTCAGCGGCTTGCCGTCAAATACGAGCGCCGCGTAGGCCGCGTCGTGGATCACCACCAAGCGGTGCTTCCGGGCAAACGCGACCACCTGGGCGAAGAACTCCGGCGTGGCGCTGGCACCCGTGGGATTATTAGGGTAATTCAGCACCATCACCTTGGCCCGCGAGAGCACCGCCTCCGGAATGGAGTCCAAGTCCGGCAGAAACCGGTTCGCCTCCGTCAGGGGCAAGTTGTGAACCTGGCCGCCGTAATACTTGGCATGGGTGCCAAAGACCGGGTAACCCGGGGTGGTCATGAGGACGTAATCCCCCGGATTGACCAGGGCTGCGGGCAGGATCGAAAGCGCGGCTTTGCTGCCGATGGAATGGAGCACTTCGGTCTCCGGATTGATACCTCGGACACCGCACACAACGTCCAGGTAGCGGGCGGCGGCCTGCTTTAGGACCGCGTCGCCGTTGTCGGCATAGCCGCGGTTCTCGAGCTTGCGCGCCTCCGAAGCCAATCGGTCCACCACTTCGGGGAAGGCCATCTCGTCGGGTTCGCCAACCCCCAGGTCGATAATCTCAGCGCCCGGATGCGCCGCCATGGCGGCGCGCTTGGCCCGCTTGATCTTCTCGAATTTATAGATCGCGTTGGACTTGCCGTACTGGCGTCCGCCAATACGCTCCGCAAAAAGTTCTTGAATATACGACTCAGACATAATGTGAACAGGCCCGCCCGCGTTAGCGCCGGGACCAGTCTCGCCAGTTTGGCAAGCCTTAACGCTAATGGAATTACGACTCTCGCGCAAGCGCCGGCGTCGCTGATTCCGGTTGACGCGCGGCGGAGGGTGGCGCAGGCTCAGGCCGGATCGTCAAACAGACGTATGAAGAGAATTCTTACCAATGCGGTGTCAACAGGCGGAAGCCTGCTCTTAATGGGCGCGCTCCTCGCTGGCTGCGCCTCGGGGGCCTACCAACCCATCGTGAAATTCGGGAAGCTGAATGTCGAGGCCCAGTTGCCGGAAAAGAACCTGGTCGTGCTGGATACCGTTGAGGGCAACTCGCGGATGGACAGCTATGTCCTGGGTCTGGTGCAGATCATTGATGGAGGCAAGTGGCAGGTGTTGGGTATCCGGTTCTTCGAGGATGAGATTGCCGCGGGCTATGGCCCCATGGGGCCGTGCCCGTTTTTTGATCCCGTGGCCGCCCGCGCCTATTCCAAGGCGCTGCAAAAGACTCCGAACGCGGACGCGGTGATCGAACACGCTTCGACCACCAAGGTCGCCGGTTTCCCCCTTTTCTACGAGCGGCGCGAAGTCACCTTCCGGGGCAAGGCGATCCAGATCAAGCCCACGCAGTAGATCGACGATTATGATCTGAACATTTCCGGCCCCCGCGCGCTAGCGCTTCTTGATACTGGTTCTCGCCTTTAACCAGTCGAAATCGATAGCGGGCGCCGCGGGAAATCGATTGATCCTGGTCCTCTGTACCGGCCGGATGGTGCCGGGAACGAGCCAGCGATGGGTCTCCACATGGCCGTCGGCGAATGAGAAGTTGGCGGCTCCGTTGTGGTAAGAGGCCGGCAGATTTCCCCAGGCAGGCTCCTCCAGCGTGTTGACGAAAAAACCGTCGTTCAGGGTGTCGGCCTGCTCATCCAGAAACACGAAGATCCCGGCGGGAACCGGAACCTCGGCCTTCTTGTAAAACTGCGCGTAGAGCGGATTGAACTTGTCCGCCAATTCGCCGGGATTGCCGACCAACGCGTTCATTGACATGCTGCGAATGCGCTGGCCGTTCGGTCCAGGCTCCCGGTCCGCTGGACACTTGAAGATCTGCGCGGAGCGGCTGGCATAAGGACCCAACTTCGCATCCGTGAGCAAGACCAGGTTGGTATTATCGTTACTGGCTAGCCAATCCTGGACATTATTAGCCCAGGTTTGGCGGCGCGCCAGGGTTTCGGGCACGCCGTGGTTGTTGACCAACCGATCGGCGTTGTCGTCGGCATAGAGGTGCCAAGCCAGCGTGAGCTGGTTGAGATTGTTGGCGCAAACCATCGACTCGGCTTTAAGCTTGGATCGGGCCAAGACGGGCAAGAGCAGGGCGGCCAGGATGCCGATGACGGCGATAACCACTAACAGTTCAATGAGCGTAAATGCGGAGAAACCGGATTTGCTCACCGGTCTCCCGCTTAGAGGGGTCGTCATGCGTACGTATCCTGGTATGCTACAGATGCCTTTTTCACTAGGCCCAACCCGGCCTCATGTCAATACCCATCCCAGCGCCGGATGCCGTACTCAGACCCGGCTTTTACATTGCCTTTCCGCAACCCTGCCCTGACATTGCAAGCGCATGAGCGACATCGCCGTTCAAACTCAGAATCTTCACAAGAGCTATCTCCTGGGCGCCACCGCCGTGGGGGCCTTACGCGGCGTGGACCTCACGGTGCAACGCGGCGAGTTCGTCGCCCTCATGGGACCCTCGGGTTGCGGCAAGACGACCCTGCTCAATCTCATCGGCGCCATCGATACCGCCTCTCGCGGCACGTTGAGCGTGGACGACGTGGCATTGGAGAACATGAGCGAGGATCAGCTAGCGGACATGCGCCGGGAACGCATCGGCGTGGTGTTTCAGTTCTACAATTTACTGCCCACCTTGTCCGCGCGCGAGAATGTGGAGCTGCCGATGCAGTTCAAGGGCATGGAACGGTCCAAACGACGGGAACGGGCCCTCTGGCTGCTGGACCGGGTTGGGCTAAAAGATCGCGCCGACCACAAGCCGGCGGAATTGTCAGGCGGCGAACAGCAGCGGGTCTCGATCGCGCGCGCCTTGGCCAACCAGCCGGCCCTGGTTCTTTTGGATGAACCGACGGGCGACTTGGACAGCGCCACGGGCCAGGAAATCATGACCCTGCTGCGGGATTTAAACCAGCGCGAGCATGTCACCTTGTTGGTGGCCACCCACGATCCCCTGGTCGCCCAGGCCAGCTCTCGCATCATCCGTCTTCGCGACGGCCGCATCGAAAGCGATTCCCGGACCGCATGAGCGCGATGCTGCTCTATATTTGGCGCAACCTTGGCCGACGGCGCGCGCGCTCAGCCATCGGGGCGCTGGGGATCTTCCTCACCCTCGCCCTGCTGACCGCAACGCAAATAGGGCTCGATTCGGTCTCGATCTCCGCCATCGATCTGGTTGCCTTGCAGGCGGGCAAGGCCGACATGCTTATCTCTCAACCGGGTGGCGAGCCGTTCAACCCCACCTCCTTCGAGCCGGAACCGGTCACCGCCCGCCTCAAAGACGACCCGCATCTACGGGGCCTCACCCCCCGTCTGCAAGGCATTATTCAAGTGGGCAACGGCGGGATCCGGCATTACGCCGTGCTCCTCGGCATTGACCCCGCGCGCGAACGGGAAATGGATCTCTCGGGATTGACGCCAGACCCGGCGTTGGACGACGCGACTTGCGCCCTCTCGAAATCGCTCGCCGAGAAACTGGGAATCAAGCCCGGCTCGAGCCTGACGCTCAACTCACCGACCACGTTTCAAGACGACGCCTTCCGCCTGGGGACGGTGCTGGAGCGGCAGCTCATCCTGCCTCAACAACTCAGGGACTATGTGGTGGTCAACCTGGCCGGCGCGCGCAAATTGCTGGGGGAGCCCAGTCGTGTTCATGTGCTGGCGGGGGCCTTCCGCGATCCCCACGCCTATTACGACGCGCGGGATCTTCACTCGAGCGTCCTGCGGCTCAAAGATGCCGGCGCTGCCATCGCCGCCGAATTGGGCTTGAAATATGACGTCCGGCTCCCCAAAGCGGCCGCCATTACCGCTTTTCAGAACTTCGCCTCGCCCCTGCGGGCGATTTTCGGCGTGTTCGCTTTGCTGGCCCTGACGATCACCGGGTTGCTGATCTATTCGCTCATCTCGGTGGCGGTCGAGGAGCGTATCCGCGAGTATGCGATCCTGCGGACGCTGGGGGCCCGGAGGCGTCAAATCTTTTACTTGGTACTCTCCGAATCCGCCCTGCTCTGCTCGTTGGGCGTCGTGCCGGGCGTTTTCACGGGAATCCTCTTTGCCAAGATCGTCATCGCCTTGGTCAGCCTGGCCATGAGCGCCAAAGGCGCGCGCATCGCCCTGGACGTGGTTCCCGGCACGCTTTGGTTGACGCTGGGGGCCGGGGTGTTGCTCTCCATCGCCAGCGCGCTGGCGCCGGCCATTCAGGCCACCCGATGGCGCATCGTGGACGCGCTGGACCCGGCGCGGCGCGGTCAGATTCCCCCCGCCCCGGCGCGGGAGGGAAGCGCCAATCAGCCGCTAGTGGCCGCCGGCCTGGTTCTCTCGGCGCTCTCGGTGCTGGTCTTTTTCGTGTTGCCCACCGCCTTTCTCTCCGGCAATCCCTCCTTGATCGGCACGGTGATCTTGAGCCTGCTGCTTTCGATTCTGCTCGGATTCACCCTGGTGATGGTCGGGGTATTGCCTTTCCTCCAGCGCCTGCTCCTGTTGGGGCTGGGGTGGGCCTTTGAACCGGCCGCCGAGCTGGTCGGGCGCAACCTCGACCGGCATCGGCGCCGACATACGACGACCGCGTTGCTCTTCACGCTCTCGGTCTCGCTCGTCATTTTTATCGCGAGCCTGGTCGCGCTCTTCAGCCGCACCGCGCTCGCCTTGGTCGAGCATACCCATGGGGCGGACCTGCGCATTCAGGGCGGCAATCCCGCCGAGGGGCCGGACCTCAAAGCCGACCTCGAGCGCGTGGACGGGGTGACCGCCGTTGCGGAAATCCGCTACTTACGCAGCCGGACCGAGGCGGGGCTGGCCTACGACGTGGTCGCCAGCGACCTCGTCGGGATGAAAGACCTTTGGCTCGTGCCGTTTGGCGTGGACACCAATTTCGCCAAGGTGCTTTACTTGGACCGCATTGTATGGCAGGCGGGAGACGCGGGGGCGATCGCCGAACTGTTCGCCCGGCGGGTGAACCTCCAGGACCTCTCGCCCACCAATCCCGCGCCGTCGGTAATCCTCAGCCAGGCCGCCGCGCAATTCCTGGAAGTAAATGCTGGCGACCAGATCCGCCTGTCCTTCCGCCTGGGCAGCGAACGGAGCGACGCGCGGTTCCGGATCGCGGCGATCTCCAGCGCGATGCCCGGGTTTGAGAACTTCCGCGGTCGAGTCGTCCATGCCGTCGGCTCGGGCCTGCTCCTGTCGCTGGACAATTTCCGATCGATGACCCGTTCCGCCCCCTCCGAGGCATTCCAAGGACTGTTCCTGGCGCGGACCAAAGGCGACCCCGCCACGCAAAAGGCGGCGGCGCGGCAGATCCGCGAGAATTTCGATGTGCGCTATCGTTTTGGCCTCCAATGCGCGGCGGAGCAAAAGGACGAGGCTCGAGGGCTCTATTGGGCGACGCAGATCTTCTTTGGCCTGCTGCTCGGGGTGGCGGTGGTGATCGCGGTGTTCGCGCTGATCGCCTCAATGGCCAGCACGGTGGTCGAACGACGCCGGGAAATTGGGGTCCTGAAGGCGCTGGGCATGCGTCGAGGCCAGCTCTTTCGTCTCTTTCTGGGCGAGGCGGTAGTGCTGACCCTATCGGCGGGCATCGCCGGAGGAGCGATCGGGTTCACGCTCGCCTGGCTCTTTGTCCAACAGGCCGCGCTGCTGATGGAATTGGCCACCGTCTTCACCATGCCTTACCTGACCTTCCTCGCCACTTTCGCCATCAGCCTTTTCGCCGGCGCCCTCGCGGCGTATCTCCCCACACGCCGCCTGCTGCGCCGGACGGCGGCGGAAATCCTCCGGATGTGAGCGCGATGCTGCTCCGGAAACGCGAGGTTCATTTCTGGCCTGGCGCAAGCCGGGGCCGCGCCCAGCCCGCTCAAGTTCTGGTCGCTAGGGCGGAAGAAAGGCGGCGATAACAGGCGGGGAATAATTCTTGCGCCATAGAGGGCGCCAATGGGAACATGCGCGAAGCAATAACCCATTGACCGCGACATCGATTGACACACGCTCGCCCGCTACCATGATTCGAAGCTTCATCCGGCTGGTTCTACTTATCGCAATCTCCCGCTCGGCCCAAGCACAGGAGCGGTGGTCGTTCAAAACCGGCGATACTTCGCTCACGGTAACGGCCGACGCCGATCAATTGGCCATCACCTCGTTGTCGCTTACGGGCGGCGCTCAGAACTGGATCGGGGCGCCCGTTCCTGCCTCCCTGCCGGACCATGTATTTATCCGCCGCGCCTCCCAACCACTCCGCTGGAAGTACGCGGGAGAGGTGGGCAACCACGTTGTCGGCGAAACGACCTTGCGTTTCGTGAGCAGCGACCCGAAGCTGGAATTTCTCTCCATCTGGCAGGTCCACCCCGGCCCCGGGCCGGTCGAGCATCATTTTGAAATGGTGAACCGGAGCGGCGAGGCCATCGAAGCGCCCCTCCAATCCAGCCTTGCGCTGACGTTGACGACGCCGCCTGAACATCTCCTCGAAAACTGGTGGGTGGAAAAGGGCGCTGGCCGCCCTTCAGACGCCGGCGCGCATCGGGAACCGATCCGTGAGGGCTACCGGTTCGAAGGACGATCGACTCCGTACGCGGAGGCCCGCGAGATGATTCCCTGGATATCGATCCAGGATGCGACCGGCAGCGCCGGCGTCTATCTGGGCATTGAATTCAGCGGGCGCGTAGGCTTCGACGCCCGCGCCGCGGGACAACCGTTGAAGGTGGTCATCACGGCCGGCCTGGATCCCTCGGAACGCGACTTTCGGAGCCGGCTGGCGGATGGCGAACGCTTCGTGACGCCGACGGTGTTTGTCGGTTGCTATCGCGGCGAGGTGGATGACGGCGCCAACCGGTTGCATCGCTTTGTCGCGACGCATTTGCGCCCTCCCGTGTCGGACGAGCGCTATCCACTGATCGTGAACAACAGTTGGGGCAGCGGCATGGCGGTGGACGAAGCGCTCGCGCGACACATGATCGACGAATCGGCGGCGCTGGGAGTCGAGTTGTTCCACATCGATGCGGGCTGGTTTAGCGCTGTGGGCGACTGGCATCCGAACGCCAAGAAGTTCCCCCACGGCCTGGGGCCGGTGAGCGATTACGCCCACAGCCAGGGGATGTTGTTCGGACTCTGGGTGGGCTGGACGCAGGGGGGCACGGAGTGGCGCGACATGGAAACCCTGGCGGTGACCAACCCAAAGCAACGCCGCTGGTTCACCCGCGACTACGAGGCGGCCTGGAAGCCCTCCGACTTTACCGGCGCCGCGGTCTGCCTCGGCGACCCGCCGGCTCGCGCCTGGTGCCTCGACGAATTGCGGCGCATCGTCGCCGCCTACAAACTCGATCTCCTCGAACATGACCAGATCATGATCGTGGATCAATGCGACCGCGCGGACCACGACCATACCGCGTCGCGGGCGGACATCGGCTATCACGCGGCCCGAGGCTATTACTCCGTGTACGATCAACTGCGACGGGAGCATCCCTCCCTGCTCTTCGAGGACTGCGTCAACGGCGGGCGCACCGTGGATTTCGGCATCGTCCGCCGCGCGCATTACATCAGCATTACGGACACTTACGACCCGATGAGCAACCGGAGGGCCTTTTACGATTCCAGTTATCCGCTCCCGCCTTCCATGTGCGAATGTTACATCGAGAACAATCCCGGCCCGTCGCTGGCCACCTTCAAGACGATGCTGCGGAGCGGCATGATGGGCTGGTGTACGCTCATGTGCGACACTGCCGCGTGGTCCCCCGTTCAGCACGAAGCGGCAAAACGCGAGCTCGATGTTTTCAAACGGTGGATTCGTCCGCTGATCAACCAGGCCGACTTGTACCACCTCTCGACGCGGCCCGACGAGGCGCGTTGGGACGGGATGGAATATGCGGACCCCAAGACGGGCAAAGGGCTCGTGTTTGCATTTCGCGGGACGAAGACGACCGAAACGAGCTATACGTTCAAATTGAAGGGACTCGATCGCCCCACCGCCTACGACATCTGGTCTGAGGACGGGTCGGTGTCGCGCGGTCAGGCCACGGGCGCCCGGCTCATGGAAGACGGGCTGCGCGTGGAATTGGCCGCCCCCGGGGCGTCCGAATTGATTTACCTTCAAGCGCGCTGAGCCCCCGACCGCGCGGCCCGAGGAGCGGCCGCCGACGGCCGTCCAAGGACGGGAAGCCGCGGGCCGCCCATTCCCCCTTTTCCGGGCTGAGTTCGCGGAAGCAGGTGCGGCTCAATCTGTCAATATTTCTTACACTTTCTTAGGGCTTCTATTTTATTTCGTATCTTATTCATAATGAATAACTTACGTATCAACATAACCCCGTGAAGGAGTTTTATCGCCAAACCGCGTCAACTCTCTTTACACTTTGCCGGCACCACGCCCTCGCCGGGACGCGATTTCCGATCCCCCTTTCCAGTGTGTAAAGTCATGATTATCAATCGCATAACGCCTTATGATACAAGCGGAGATATGGTGTGCTAATAAATGGCACAGTATGTGCTAATTAAGTCGGCGTTCAATTCCTGCGAGGGCGCCTGAATTGCGCCGGTTCCATAAACAACAATCAAAGCGACAAAAAGCTAAGAAACAAACGACATATATCTCGTCAGTATAATAATATACCCTTAATTCATACATGAACTTCACTAATATACTCAATCAGAGGATCCGGATGGCGGTTCATCTGCCGTGCGTTTGCCTCCTCGGCGTGGCCGCTCCGGCAAACGGGCTGGCGGCGAGCTGGACATCCGTTACCGCTCCTCCCCAGAGTCCGGGGGTGATGCTGCAACTGACCGACGGCTCCGTCATGGTGGTGGCAAACAGCGACCAGCAAACCTGGATGCGGCTGAAGCCGAGCGCCAGCGGCGACTACGCGGCGGGCGCGTGGAGTTTGCTGGCCAAAATGAGCACGCCGCGCCTCTATTTCGCGTCGCAGGTGCTTCCCAACGGCAAAGTCTGGGTTTTGGGCGGGGAGTATTCCGGAAGCGACCTCACTAAGGCTAATTGGGCCAACTCGGCCGAGATCTACGACCCGGTGACCAACAGTTGGTCGAAGGCGGCATCGTTCCCCGAATCGCAGTTTGGCGACGGCATTTCCATCCTGCTCCCCAACGGGACCATAATGGCGGGAAGCAGCGAAACGACCAAGACCTATATATACGATCCCGCGACCGACCATTGGAGCCCAGGCGCGAGCAAGACTTCCGGCGCGAGTGGCTATAACGACGCGAGCGACGAAGAGAGCTGGATCCTGATGCCGAACGGGCACGTGCTGACCTACGATCTCTTCAAGACCATCGACGCCAACAACGGCCACGGCTATGCCGAGAGCTACGACCCCGTAGCCAATGCCTGGTCGAAGGTCAGTCCGGTGGACGGGACGGCTGCGGGCGCGCTGCCGGTTTTGTCGAGCGGCGCCCTCGGGTGGGAGCTGGGTCCCGGTCTGCTGTTGCAGGACGGGCGGGTGCTCATCATTGGCGCGAATGAACACACGGCGCTCTACTCGCCGGCGATCAACTCGTGGGCGGCCGGTCCGGACATTATAGGCACCCTGAGAAACGAGCCCGCCGCTTTTGGAGCGGATGACGCTCCCGGCGCAATTCTGCCCAACGGTCATGTGATCTTTGCCGCCGATGCCGGCCCCACCCTCGGCATTTTCAAACCACCCACGCAGCTTTTCGACTTTGATCCGGCCGGCGCTGGCGGAGCGGGCGCAATTTCCCCGCTCGCGACGCCGGTCCCCGATCCCCATTTGCCCTCTCTCCCGGCATTCGTGACGCGCATGCTCGTTCTCCCCACCGGTCAATTGCTCTTTGGAGAACCGTACCAACTCTTCATCTATACTCCGGACGGCGCCCCCAATCCCGCGTTGCGTCCGGTTATCAACCACATCGCCTACACCAGTCCCGGCGTCTTCACTTTGACCGGCAAGCAACTCAACGGTCAGTCGGTCGGCGCCGCTTACGGCGACGACAACCAAATGAACGAGAACTACCCGATTGTGCGGCTCGTCAACGCGAGCGGCGTGCATTATTGCCGTACCACCAACTGGAGCAAGATCGCCGTCGGAACCAGCTCCGCGTTGCAGACCGTGAATTTCACCGTGCCTCCGGGGTTGGCGGCGGGCAACTACGCCGCCATTGTCAGCGGGGCCGGAATTTCGTCCTTCCCCATGTCGGTGTATGTTCCGCTGGCGCAGGCCAGCGGTCTATGACTCGAACGATTGGGAATATCACATTAACCGTTTATACCTATTTATGAATCAACACTTCTCGAAATCAGCCGCCTGGGCATTTTGCGTTTCCGTCCTGCTGCCCGCCGCCGCCGTGGCGAATCCGGTGTTCAGCAACTTCGGACCCGCTCAAGGCTATAACACCTTGAATGGAAGTCCTGTCGGCAACGCCTTCGATGGCAACAACTACGCGGAAGGGGCGACGTTTACGCCGTCGGCCAACGCCATTTTCGGATCGCTGGACATCGCGCTGAGCTGGGCTTTCAGCGCCCCCGCTTCGTCGTTTATCGTTGACCTCACCCAGAATAACGGAGGTCAACCAGGCGCGGTGATCGAAAGCTTCACGGTTTCCGGCGGGTTGTTGCAGCAACAGGGCAATAACAACGCTCCGCTCGCGCTGAATTCCGTACTGCACCCCTCGCTCTTGGCGGGGACGGCTTACTGGATCACCGTGGCCACCGCGAATGCGAGAGACTCAATCGTCTGGAACGACAACTCGACCGGCGACGTTTCCAACCAGGCCGTTTCGACCGATGGCGCCGCCACCTGGTTCGCGCCCTCAGGCGGGACGCCCGGAGCCTACGAAATCAACAGCTACACTGCGGTCCCCGAGCCCTTCAGCTACATAACCGAAGCCTTTATACTGCTGCCGTTGCTGATGAACGGCCTGAAGCAGTCTCGCAAGACTCGGGCGGCATAAGACCGTCAACCCGCACAGTTTACTGACCCGAGCAGGCCGGTCGCAAGACCGGCCTGTCCTTTTGAACCGATCCTCAATTGCCCCCTGCTTTGGCTGCTCAAGGCAACAGCCGCAGCCGGTAGAACCGTTGGGCGGGAGCGGCAAGGTCGCTCGTGGCGGTGAGCACAGCCCCCGTCCCAAGGAGGGGCCCGCCTAAAGCGGTCCAAGGCCCCGCGGTTAGATCGTCTGAATACTCCATTTGATAGGAGCGCCCAGGGAGCGAAGGCCAACTCAAGGCGAACTGGTCTGCTTCCAGGACGGCAACGCTCAGCTTAGGCGGCAGCCCGACGATGATCGTAAACGCTTGATCGGCACTTAACGGCGGAACGCCATTATCGGTCACCCGCGCGGCAACCCGGTTGGTGCTGGGCGCTTGGCCTGCCAACGGCATCCAGGCGAACCATCCATTGGTCGGGTTCACGCTGGCATTGGTCGGACCCCCCGGGTCCAAGCTATAGGTCAGGACTTGCGCCGGAAGGTCCGAGTCGCTCGCTTGCAGGGTGAAACTCAGGGTCTGGCCCAGGTAAAGGAAGCGGTCCCCAGGCGGGGCCATCACCGGGGGAGTGTTTGGGCCTGGATTTGAAGCCCCCGGTGTTGCGGTCGGCAACAACATGATGTTCGCGCCTCCGTCCGGGTAACGGCCCATGCTCACGTCGCTGGTTTGAGGACCGAAACTGACGTAATCCACCAGCGCGCCGTTGGTGGCATACAGGGCAATGCTGGCCCCCGCCTTGCTGAGCTTGAAGTTCACGTGAAGGGCGGCGCCGTTGGTCGTCGCGTTCTTGTCGGCCCAGACGAGAAGAAAACCATGCGGGGCGATGGTGAAGCCGGCGGGGATTTTGAATTCGACCGGGTTGGTAAGGGAGTGGGCGAGATAACACCCCGCAAGGTCCACGGCATTCGTGCCGTAGTTGTAAAGCTCGAACCAGTCGTCCGACTTGCCGTCGACGGGATTAAGGATCGTGCGGGTGTTGGAGGCCATCCATTCGTTGATGGCAACCGTGAGCGGCGGCGTCCCGTCGTTGAGGGCGCCCGGCGTGGGGTAGAGAAATTCCTGGCGCGCAAAACTCTGCCCGTCCGGGAAGGAGCCATACGAATGGTCCGGACCCACGTTCGTGTAGTTGATATAATCGAGGACCTGGGCCAAGCCGTTGGTGTCCCACCGGGTCAAGGCCAGCGCTCCCGAACCGGGAGACAGGCGGAAGCTGGCATGCGATTCGCCCGCAGTAGAGAGATTCGTCTGACTGTCGGCAAAAACTACCTGGAACTTACCCGGACTGATCACCATTCCCGTCGGGAAGGCCCAAGCCCCCAGATTCGTGTAACTATTGGCCAGGTAGAGGCCGTCCAACGAAACACTGCTGGCGCCCGGGTTATAGATTTCCAGCCACGGGGCGCGTTGGCCGGCGCTATTGGTTATTCCGGTCAGATTCTCAGGCTGGATCTCGTTGAGCCAAAGCGATGGGAAAGGGGACAGCGCTGACAGCGTTTTGTTGGCCGTCGCGGGGCTGAACGAAACGGGCGGATATCCCCCGGTCCAATTGCCCACCCGCCAGTTGTCCTGGAGTGGATCCATCAACTGAAGCGAGCTGCCGAGACCGGCGGCCCCCGCGGGCCAGGGGGCGGCGCTTTCGTACCGTACCTCCGACACCACCAGGTCGCCGCTGGCATCCATTCCCGGTCGCACCAGGGTCAGCGTCTGGCCGCTGGAGGATAATGCGCCGCTGAAGGTATCAAAGATCGAGACGCGGGCGCCATACGCCGCTGCGAAGGCGCCCCGGTTGCCCGCCAGGACCAGGAAGCCATTGGGCGCTATAAAGGAGCCCGGCGGGAAGGCATAGGCCAAGCCCCTCAACTGCCAACCGGACAAATCGAACATCGTATTGCTGGAGGTATTATAGAGCTCGAGGTACTGGGCCTCGGGGACCCTGGGCCGGTACATGATTTCGTTGATGACGATCCGCCCGACCGGGGAAGCCATCTCGCCGTCAAAGACTACGGACGCGCCGCCATTAGCGCCTGCGACCACTTGACCTTTCCGGTCCACACCCACCACGCTGAAGAGATTGGTCCCCGAGTTCAGCGGCACAGCCACCCGCCACGACAACAGCGAAAGCCAGGTGACCGGCCACTCGATGCCATTAATCCATACCGTCTTGATATTCACCGGCGCCGTCCCGGTCAAGTAAGCCACGTTGCTACCGGTCATACTCGGCGGGTTCACGGTAAAGGGCGCGCCGGTCTGGGAAGAAATCTGCGACGCGATGCTGCTCCTCGCCGAAGCCAGCCAATTCTTGATGCTCGCTGTACCCTCAATGCTCGTCAGCCCATTGGCCGCGAAGACGCTGTACTTGGCGTCGAGCAACGGCGTGGAGTTGCTGGCGGTCAGGGGTCCGTTGACCAATTCCTGCAAGGCCCGCACGTACATGCGCCGGAATGCGGGGTTAACGAAGACGTTTTGGAGGTTGGGGTCCTGCGCGTTAAACGTGTAGAGGTCGGCGCCGGGTCCCCAGGAGCCGGAGTTGCCCAGCACGATGTTGAAGTCAAACATCATCAAGGAGTACTTCACGCCCTGCGCGCCGACATAGCCGTAGAGGTTTTGGGCGTTTTGCGCGCCGAAGGAATCCCAGTTGCCGGCGGCATGGTTGGCCGCGAAGACGCGCATCCAGTTCTCCATATCCGCCAGGCTCTCCATGCTGGCCACGTAGTTCGAAGCGCTCGGCGCGCTGGCGGCGTCAATCAGCGAAAAGACGTTGGTAAAGTTGTTGGCCGAATCGCCCGTCCGACGAATCTCGAAAGTGTAGCGGTAGCGCGCCGTTTTCTTGGCGGCGCCGGTGGTGAGGTAGGGCATCAGGTTGCACCAGGACGCGTTGTTGAAATCGATATAGCTGCCCGCGTGGGAAGCCGGGAACTCAAACCACGGCTGCATTTTGTAGAGATGACCGTCGGCGTCGCCAGGATAGAACTCCTTGACCATGTCGCTATCCGGAGTTTGGGCGTCTTCCATCAACTGAGCGGGACGGTTGCCGTCGATGTAAAGCGCCACGTAACGGCGGTTGAGCCAAGGGACGCCCAGGGCGCGCAGGAAAGTGTTGGCCGCCTGTTCTCGTTGCAGACTGCCATCGTCTCCCGCCGCGTTTCCGGGCGCGTGAATCTTGTTGAACGAGGTCGCGCCGAGGAACTTGTCATCGTCGGGAAACTGGAATTTGTAATGGCAGAGGCCTTCGGGCGAATACCAATCCTGATGATAGGGACTGCCGGCGTACCGGGCCTGCATGTTATAGATCACTCGGTTGCCGCAAACGAATGTCCCGTCCATCATCTCGTTGCTCAGATCGGGAAGGGAACTCCACCGATCCACGTTGGTCTGCGTCAGCCACAAATGATAAACCCCGAAGCTGCCGCCGGGGTCGGCATCGCCAAAGCACACGACGCACTCGCGCACGGGCGCATTGTCATCGGTCAAGGCGGGGAATCGCGTAGCCGCGCCCCGCTTATCGACGGCCGAGATATAAAAGGCGGCCTTGGCGCCGACTTCCTGGCTCGAGAAAGTGGCGCTATAAAGGCCATCCCCGGCCAGGGCGTCCCCGCCGGCGCCGTCATCCGTCATCGGGACCGTTGTGTACTGGGTGCTGTAGTCAGCCCGATAATGGAGCGTCAGGCTCTGGAGTCCGTCGGGATCCTGCGCTCGCGCCGTGATGACCACCGAGTCGCCGTAGCCGGGCAGAACCGGCGCATGCGCGACCTCGTAGATCGCCGGTCCGGCATGGGCGAGACGGCGGCTGTTGGATGCCCCCGGGGTGCCAAGATTAGCGGGCACGGGCATGGCGCCGGTGGCTTCCAGCCAATTGCCGCTGAGTCGCATTAAGACCTCCGGCCAACCGCGCAGCCAGCGCGCCCGATAGCTTAGGGTGGCCGAGACGCCCGCCCGCAGCGGATTGGCGGTCAACATCCCCTGGCAATAGTTGCCCCCGGTCCAAATCCGATCCGTACAACGAACGCGCAAGGAGTGGCCGCTTTGGTAGCCGCTATTCTCCAAGCTCGACCGCACCAGGCAGCCTTGCATTGACCAATCACTCAACCCGCTTTCAAAATCCGAGTTCTTGACGTAATTGGAGCCGTTGCCGCCATAGAGCTGCACTTGAACCTGGTCGATGAGGCACTCCCCCGCATCCAAAAGTCCGAGTTGAACACAGTCAATCGTGGCGTCGTAGTTTGCGCCGTTGTCCAGGAGGCCCGTGGTCGTAATCGCCACCCAGGAGGATTTCCCCGTTTCGTCGCTGTCGGCCCAATTGGCGGCCAGGCGATGGTTGGCGCGGGGATCGATCAGTTCCAGGCTGCTGCCGCCCCCTCCGGCCCACTGTCCCCACCGTCCGCCCGTGCCATAGGTCACCTCATCCTCGACCACATAAACGGTGGAACCGTCGTTAAGCGTCTGCGGGCGGGCCAAGGCGACGCGCTCGCCGTTATGCGAGAGCCTGGCCCCGAAGTTGCCGAGCGTGTTGCCAGGATTGAGATTGGGATACTTGGCAAACAAGTTCGTGAGGTTGCGCGCGATCACCAAGTAAGCGTCCGGCGCCAGGAACGCGTTCGTCGGGAAGGTGAAGTTAATGCCCGCGGTGAATTGCCAGTTGGCCAGGCTGATGGCGTTCGTCCCCTGGTTATAAAGTTCGATAAATTGGTCGTCATCGTTGCCGCTGATGGGGTTATACATCAACTCGTTGATAACGATGTCCCCGATCCAGATCGCGCTATTGTTTGCCCCAGGCGTGGAAGCGGCTAAAGGGTAGAAGGCATTCGCCCCATCAGGCCAGCGGCCAAACGACCGCCCGGCGCCCTGCGCCTCGAATGGAACCGCATCCAGGATGCGATCGCCGGCCGGGGTGAGGAAATACACCGCGCCCCCCGCCGCGCTCAGGCCGAAGCCCAGCGAGGTCCGATCGAACTCTACAAAACCGCCCGGCCCGATGAAAGTCCCGGCCGGAATCACAAACCGTTTCGCCATCGCATCGTCCGTCAGGATGCAACCGGAGAGATCATTGGTGGTATTGCCGCGATTATAGAGTTCAACAAAATCAACCTGGCCCGCGCCCGCCGGATGGGCCAATAGTTCGTTGATGACCACGTCGCGCAAGGGGTCGAGATGGAAACTATCGTTCGCTCCAGGCGACCCCCCTGCCCGGTCGCTGATGTCCCACGCCCGAGGATCCGCCTCGCCGTAGGTCGGGTTGGCCAGCACCAGCGAGTGGCCGGTGCCATCCGCCCCCGCCGGCCACGGATACAAATTCGAATAAGGCGCCGTCAGCAGCACCGCGCCCTGCTCATCGAGCAGCCGAATCGTGCCCGCCTTGCGCAAGCTGCCCGTATAAGGACCCAAGACATTGGTCAGCCCATAAACATCGTTCATGCTTTGGGGAGACGCGGCGATCACCATGAAGCCGCCGCCGGGAATGCGAGTCCCCGCTGGGATGGTGTAACTCAAATTATCCGCCAGAACTTGATACCCGCCGACGTCGTGGAACCAGGGATTGGAATTGTAGAGCTCGAGAAACTCCACGTTCTTGCCATCAGCGCGGGGGGCCGGTTTGTACATGATCTCGGAGATCGCAATCGGGCTCTTGCGGCTCGTCGGTCCCAGCAGGTCATGCGGTTTGCGAATCACGCCTACCACGCTATTGGCGCCCACATTTTGAACCGGTTGAAATTGCACCGTTACGGGCTGGTTGGAATTGTGACTGCAGACGGCGAAGCCAACATAGAGCAAATTGGACATGGTGATATACGCGCTGCCCAGGGGCGTCCAAGTGTGACCATCATAACTGCCGAAACCGGTGAAGCTGGCGCCCAGACGTTGCAGGCGCACCCAGGTATCCGGGAAGTTGACCGGGAAACTCCCGCTCGAAAGGGGCGCGCCGCCCGCGGAATCGCGGTCAACGAACAGGACGCCGTTCAGGGTCGGCGTGGCGAGAGAGGCGGCAAAGCGGCTGGTCGGGTTCAACGTCTCGCGCGCCATCAACCCGGCTTTGGCCCACGCGTCGGAAAAGCTGAGGCCGTTCACGCGCAGGCTGACGTCAAAATCGCCGGAGCACATCTGATAATCAAAGGCAAACTGATCGGCGGCGCCCCCGATATCGCTACCCCCTGCCACCACGCTTACGCCGTTGCTCCGCACCGTGATTATCGACGCCGGCTTCGGATTGCCGATATCCGACGGGGTGGAGAGGGTCGCGGCAAACGAGACCCGAGTATTGGGGCTAATGGTGTTGGGGATGTACGCCTGATCCTGGATGTTGTGGATGAGGATCGTATAGTTGCTCCCCGAGACCAAGGGGTCCGTCGCCAGGGTGACGGTTAAGTTGGCCGTATCCAGCGACAGGGCGCGAATCACCAGGCCATTGGTAAAGAGGTAATTCGATCGGTTCGCCGCGCTGATGGGGTCGACCGGCTTGGAGAAAAGCACCTGGACGTTATTCCCGTTGAAACTCAAGGCCTCGACCACCTTGGGGGGCGTCAGATCCCGGGTCACCCGCGCGACGGCATTACTGCTGAACCGCGCGGCACCGGGCACGAACACCAGGACCCGATAGCTCGTCCCGTTATTGGTCAGATAGAGCAACGGCGTCGTGTAACTGGCGCTGGTGGCGCCAGGGATGTCCACCCCATTCATCTGCCATTGGTAATTGGGCGAGGTTATCTGCGAGTTGCTCGTCGCGGTTACCGAAAATGTCGCGCTTCTCGCCTCGAACACGTTGGCGTCAACCGGTTGCCCCGTAAGGGTGACGGTCGCGTTAGGCGGGTTCAAAAAGTTACCCATGGCTTCCGGCGGAATCAGTCCGCCCCCATTCGGTGCCGTCCAAAGCAACTCCGCATAATCCTCCGCTGGATTGCCCTCCTTCGTCAGCGCTTCAAAGTAGTAATGCTGGCCCGCAACCAGCGGGATCGGGTCTGAAGCGTAAGCGTTCGTGATGCTGGCGATGACGCTCGCGAACGCGGAATTCTCGTTGGTGCTGAGCGAAATCTGAGCGGCGCCCGGGCTGTAAATATAAAACGTGTAGTCCCCGCTGACCGGAGGCGCCAGAATCCCCCACATCCTATTCCCGTAATTGAGGCCGATGGTCGAGTCAAACCAATAAGATTGCCCCAAATAGACCGTCTTGCTCGGCGAATTGGGATATCTCGGATTGCTGGTCAAGGCCGAGAGATTGGCGCCGGGGATGCCGAGGTAATATTCGCTCTCAAGGTAGCCCGCAGTGAACCCGATGTTGGTGCAAACCCCCTGGGAGTTAGGGGCTATGAGATTCGTTCCAGTCAGGGCATCCGCCACGCCGTTGACCGTCAGCCAATGCCGCATAAACGGCAACTGGCGAGCGGTGGTCAACTCAACGCGCTGCGGGTTGGAACTTAGGGCTGCGGCCAGGATGGGTACGCCGCCATAGAGGTTAGTCAGCGAGTAATGGGCGACATTGGTGGCGCCCGCCGCCTGCACCGGCAGCGAAAAAGACACCTCCACCTGATTGCCGGTGCTGGCCAGGGCGGTAATCCGCGGGGCATTGGGGTTGATCGCCTCCAGTCGGAAGCCGCTCATCGCATAACCCTGGGGACCGCTGGCCGTACCACCGAGAGGGATCGGCCCGGTATATTGAGAGCAAACGACGGCAAAGGAACCATTTGTCCCGGGGACAATATTCTCCCAATCCGCCATATCTCCACTGGTGTTCAGACCGGTGTCGATCGCCACCTGGTTGGCCGCGAGGCCGTTGGTGTAGCACCCGGGGGTATGAGCGCTGGCGAAGGCTGCGGCACCGTCGAGTTCATACAGCGACCACTGCAGGTTGGGCGTGACCCCCAAGCCACCCGCCACCGCGCTCCCCTTGAAACTATAGACCCCTCGAGGATCCAGGCCCGTAAAAACGTAGGTCACTGTGGCGCTGCCGGAAACCTCCGCCAGGGCGCTGGCGCTACCCGCGCCCTGAAAATCCACGAAGCCATGAAACACATTGTCCAGCGGGGTGCCGACATTGGGATTAACTCCCCCCGCGGCGGGGACAACCCCGGCGGTCGCGGTGATGGCGACCTGGATCGGAAGCGCGAGGCCGGAATTGATGTCTCGCAAAGGACCGGCGCTCCCGGGCGAATTTCCGAACACGTCCCAGGCCGTGGCGTTAAGGGCGGTGCCAGGTCCGGGCGATTGATCATTGAAGGCGACAAACTGGGCGCGACACAACACCGCGGACAAGCTCGGCAGGAGTAAGGCGGAAAAACACAACCGACGACAAAAGGTGGGAGTTCTCTGGAGCGGTTTCATGATCCTCGGCAAATATTCATGTTCCAAAAACCCGAGGCGGCATAGCCGGACAATAATCCCGCTTTCCGCCAAAGCCGGGTGTATTGATCGGCATCTTAGAACAGCCCGGGCCCGGGCCAAAGCACTTTTTGCAGGCGCTCGCAACGCCACCGGCCCGATCATGGAATTGGACCGGGCTGCCTGGGGTACCTCACGGTCTTTCCGCTGCGGCGGGTTTGAAGCCCGTGGTTATTTCCGACGGGAGTTGGTCCTAGCCCGGAGATGATGGGACTGTCACTTCCCGGACCGAGCCGAGCCGTAGGTCAGCCCAAATCCGTAAGCGAAGAGCGGCTTCTTCCCCGCGGCAGAAGACACCGAGACTTGGTCCATCGCCGCCGGCCAGGCGCGGGGCAGCTTGCCGGTGGGATGGAAATCGCCAAAAAGCACATCGGCCACTCCCTGGCCTTCCGTGCCGGGCAACCAAGCCGCCAGGAACGCGTCGCTCTTGTCCAAGGCCTCGTCGAGAATGAGCGGTCGGCCGGAGATCAGCAGGGTTACTACGGAGACCCCCGACTGTTTGATTTGGGCGATGAGCTTCTGGTCTTCCGGGGCTAGCCGCAAATCCGCCCGGTCGCCCATCATTTCGGCGTAGGGCATTTCACCAACGACAACGATCGCCGCGTCGGCCCCCATCGCCTGGGAGCCGTCCGCCGAGTAGGTCACCGTGGTACCCGGCGAGACCGTCTTGCGTATGGCCGCCAAAATGGTCGTCCCAACGTGGGTCACCGCGCCGGTGCTCCCCTGCCAACTGATCGTCCACCCTCCGCATTGCATCCCGAGATCATCAGCGGCTTTGCCTGCCACCACGAGGCGCTGGATGCTCTTCGAGAGCGGCAAAGTGTTGTGAGCATTCTTGAGCAACACCAACGAATGCCGCACGCAATCGCGCGCCACCTCGCGATGCTCCGCGCTGCCTACCGAGGCCAGCGCCGGCGGCGGGGTGTGGCCCTCGTCGAGCAGCCCCATTCTGACCTTCACCCGCAGAATCCGCCGCGCGGCATCATCCACCCGCGCCTGGGACACCCGCTTCTCCGCTACGAGTTCCTTGATATCCCGGATGAAATCCACGTAGCTGTTCTTCTCGCCGGGACCGTTGGGGATCATCCCCATATCCAATCCCGCATTGACCGCCAGCTCCACGTCCTTTTTGTAGTCATCCCCAAGCTGGTCAATCGCGGCCCAGTCGGAGACCACGAAGCCGTCAAAGCCCATCTCACCTTTCAAAAGGTCGGTAATCAGGTATTTGTTCCCGTGCATCTTCTTACCATTCCAACTGCTATAGGAGATCATCACCGAGCCAACGCCAGCCTTAATCGCCGCGACATAACCGGGGAGGTGGATCTTGCGCAGCGCGGCTTCGTCGCATTCGGTGTTCCCCTGGTCCTTGCCCCCGGTCGTGCCGCCATCGCCCAAAAAATGCTTGGCGCATGCCAAAACCGATCCCGGGGCGTTCCAGCTTTTCCCCTGGAGTCCTCGGGTCGCAGCCGCGCCCAAGGACGCAGCCAACTCCGGATTCTCGCCAAAGCTCTCGTAGGTCCGGCCCCAGCGCGGGTCTTGCGCCACCGCCAGGCACGGCGCGAACGCCCACCGGATGCCGGTGGCCGCCAGTTCCTCCCCCGTGACCCGGCCCTCCGCTTCAACCAGCGCCGCGCTACGCGTGGCGCCCATCCCGATATTGTGCGGAAACATCACCGCGCCATCCACGTTGTTGTGGCCATGAACGGCATCGATGCCGTAAAGCAGGGGTATTTTAAGTCGTGTCTGAGCGGCCCAGGCTTTGAACTCGGCTACCGCTTGGGCCCAGCCTTTGGCGGTCTCGTCTTTGGGGTCCGAATTCCCGCCGCTTAAGACGGATCCAATAAAGTACGTCTTCACGTCGGCCTTGTTTTTCAGGGCGTTCATATCGGCCTGGGTCATTTGGCCGATCTTCTCATCGAGCGTCATTTGGGAGAGCAAGTCATCCACACGCCTTTCAACCTCGGGGTTGACAGCAGCCCGGGCCTGAGTTGCCGAAAAGGCGGTCAAAAGGCCTGAGATAAGTAGGGAGCCAGCCAACGCCGTTGCTGAGTATTGCTTACACATATAGGTCATTGTAATCGTATTATTACATAGCGCGTCAACCACAAACCGCTCACGATGTCGTAATCGCAACGATCATTCATTTGTAATCATAAACGTTACAAACCCACGCATAGCAGGCGAGGCAGCCGGTTGCCCACTTGGCACGGGGTCGCTCTAGGCCCGTCCACGGAAGCTCTCTTTGCGGATACTGAACCCGAACCTCCCGAAGATCGCGCCCTTGATAATCCAAGCTGGCCTCGCGCGGAAGTTTCGGGTAATGGAAGAGGATGAACGCAAACAGAATTTCCCGGCGACGCGCGCTGGCGCGGGCGGGCCTGGTGATTGGCTCAGTCATGGTCGGCGAACAGGCGGCCGCTCCTCGCGCCGCCGCCCAGTCCGCCAGCCCAAGGCCGGAGTCGTCTTTCCGTTACTCTTTGAACCTGGCCACGCTCCGCGGCCACAAGTTGGATATCGTCAAGCAAATCGAGGTCGCGGGCCAGGCGGGCTACGATGGGATCGAGCCCTGGGTGGATTCCATCGAGGAATACGTCAAAGCCGGCGGCACCGCCGAAGAGCTCCGCAAGCGCATCAGTGACGCCGGCCTGACGGTCGAGGGGGCCATTGGCTTCCCGGAGTGGATCGTCGAGGACGAAGCGCGCCGCGCCAAGGGTTTCGAACGGGCGAAGCGAGAAATGGACCTGGTCGCGCGGATCGGTGGCAAGCGATTCGCGGCGCCGCCGGCGGGGGCCACCGATCTGCCTAAGCTCGATCCGCTCAAGGCCGCCGAGCGTTACCGCAAGCTGCTCGAACTGGGCGATGAGCTGGGCCTGACGCCGCAACTCGAACTGTGGGGCTTTTCGAAGAACTTGAGCCGCCTCGGCGAGTGCGTCTGGGTCGCCATGGAAACCGGTCATCCCAAGGCCTGCGTTCTGGCCGATGTCTTCCATCTCTACAAAGGGGGCGCGGACTACCGGGGTCTGAGCTTGCTCGGTCCCCAGACCGTCCAGGTCATCCACATGAACGACTACCCCAGCGACCCGCCGCGCGACAAAATCGATGACAGCTACCGCGTCTATCCCGGGGATGGCACCGCGCCCTTGCCCGAGATCCTCCGGGCGCTCACGTACAATGGCGGGCAAAAGGTGCTGTCCCTTGAACTGTTCAATCGCGAATACTGGGCGCAGGATGCCTTGCAAGTCGCCAAGACCGGCCTGGCGCGCATGAAGCTCCAGGCCGCCAAAGCGGTGGCGTCGCGCGCTTGACACAGCGGGCGACCTGAGCAACTTTGTTCGCGATGGCTTCCGCTCCAGCTTGCTGGAGTTATCCCGCGAAGCCTGAAAGGGGGCCGGGAGGCCCCCTTCCTTTTTATTCCCAGGAAGAGAACCGACCCAAATTCGAACCATTCCAAACTCTGCAAGCGCCTCGCCATTAAGGATTAATGTTTACTCTTGCGCGTCACTTCCAATAACGCCTTCAAGATTCCAGAGCTCCCGGCCAAGGTGGGTATCCGTCGCGCTGGCAGGCATTTCCCCGGACCAATGCTCGGCGGCGCGCCTGCATAGAAGCCGCCGCCCAGCCATTCGATCTTCCCCAGCCCGACCGCTGATCCGCTTTCTTCCTGCCGGGAGTACGGGTGAGATTACCCCTTTGGACGCCCCAGCCCACCTTTGAAGCCTCGGTCCCCCTGGCTCGACCCTCATCCACTACCCGGACACCGGGTGTCTTGCCATCTCCAACGCAAGCTCCTGTGAAAACTTCGGGGCATCCCTTTCCGTCACGAAGTCCTTTCTAACCGGCATCTTGTTCAGGATGTTCAACGCCTTGCCGTATGCCGGGCGGAGCTTCTCGATTCTCGGCTCCCCGATCAGCATCCACAGCCGAAATTTGTCATCGGAATCTTGGAGGTTCGTAGCGCGCCCCAGCCAACGGTTGGCCTTGTCCAAGATGCTGTCGGCATCCAGCAAATCCATCGAAACGGGTTGATAAAGGTTCCAAACGCCGTTCTTCCATGCGTGGTCGAACTCATGGTCGTAGTCTTTCGCCACGATGCGCTTGGGTTGCAGCCGAGCCAGCACTTGGTTGGATTCAAGCTCCTTCCGGTAAGCCCGCCACACCTCATCGTCCGTCCGGCTCGGGATCTGGGTCCGTTGCTCGTATTTCTCGATCAGCCGGGTGTAAAGCTGTTCCAGGGTTGCCGCGGGGTCTTCGGTGATGCCGCCGCCCGGCTCCGACCACTGCAACGAACTGTCGTCACGGGGCAGAATGCTGGCGGCGATCTCCATCACGCTCTTGGGCTTTCCCTCCAACGGCAATTCGCTCTTCAGCACTGCCGCGTGTTCCTCGAACCGCGACTGAATGAACCGCATGAGCGAGCGCAGGTGCTCCCCGTTTACATCCAGGAACAGCTTGCTCAACCGTCCGTAGCGAGGATTGCAGATCGCGCTTACGTAGCGCGCCTCCGGGGCATACAGCGCCACGCCCATGTTGACGAATTCGCCCGTGGCGATGTCGTGGACGTATCGAAGAATCGTGAAACTATAGGTCGTCTTCATTTCAGCGGATGGTTGATGGCCGCAAACAACTCCGCTCGGTGTTGCCGGGCATCCCGCAGGTAGCCAGCAATCCGGTCGGCAGCGTCGTTGTTCGTCTTCCACTCATTCGGAACCGCCTCAAGATACGCTGCCAACCGCCCGTCCGTCAAAGCCTCCAAAGCCCCGGTCAGGCGGCTCCAGTTGACAGCGTTGCTCTTAAGTTGTTGAAAAAAGACGTGGTTCCGAAAGAAATCGAGTTGTTGCCCCGTCCATGGCGGCTGCCAGCCAATGACCCCGGCCAGGAACGAAAACGCTTGCTCGTGGTCGTACAGGTATATCTCATCGCCACTCCACAGCAGGTTAGGGTTCTCCCGTCGCCGGTCGGGGTTCTGGGTCAAAATGTCAAATGCAAGAACCTCCGCCGCCAGGGGTTGCAACCGGGACAGCACGGGTTTGTCCTTCGGCCATGTGCCGACGCCAGGAGGCAACCGTTGGCTGCCGAAGTTCAACCCCACGCTGTTCTGCGCAAGTTGGGCAATTTCCGGGTCCCGGATGGCGAGATGGAATCCTGGCTCTACCTCCACGAGAAACGGCTGAGGCACCGGTAAATCGAAATCCTCCGCGAGCAGCGCCGCGATGAGTTCACAAACTAATCCCGTCGCCTTCAACTCCATTGCCGCCCGCCACTTCACCACGACCTCGACCGGGTTGCCCGCGTCATCACTTGCCAGCATCAGGCGTGGCTTGGTTCTCGTGTCGTGCCAAACCTTGAGCATTGAGGTAGCCTTGAGATGTGGTACCTGAATGGCGCTCATGACTTACTCAGTTTCATCCTCTGGCAGGCTCTTGAGCGCAACGGCCACGTCGCGAGCGATGTCCTTCAACTGGTCCCGGTCTCCAGATTCCTTTAAGCTGTCGAGCCAGTCGGCGAAGACCTTTTCGAGTTCGCCGGGTTCGCTGGCGATGGCCTTGAACCCGTTGAAGAAGAAGTACCCAGCCGCGAAATGAGCGCGCACGGACTGACTCAGGAGCGGGCGAACCGCGTCCGCAAGGTAAGATTCCGGATTATCAATGATGTCGTGTGGCATGTACGGCCACTGTTTTGCCAAAACCGTGGAGCGATTGGAAGTGCGTAATGTACGCAAAGCGCCGCCGGGATTGCGCTGGTCTGCGTAAATTGTAGATGGGGGCGCCCAAGACAGCATTTTACGGTGGTCCAACGCCAAAGGCTCCCAAATCACCCCAAACGGAGTTGCCGCCAGCGCCCTAATCCGCGATTTCGAGGACTAAATCGCAAGCTGTCGCCTGCCGCCGGATCAGCCCCTCTGCCCAGGTATTTTTCGATGCCCTCCCTGGTGGTGGGCGCGGTGCTGTTCAGGGTAGCGGCCCGGAACTGGAGGCCAAACTCCTTGTCCTGGACCCAGCGGCCCTCCGCGGTCACCCACTCACCGGCGCTGGCCGATGGCAGGGAGCCTACCTCGGCGACCAGATCGCGATGGCCCTTGGCCTTCACCCTGAGCACGCCGAAGCCGTTTCCCTCGTTGAAAAACGTGACACGCTCGATCAGGCCGGAAAGGCTCTCAGGCACTGTTGATGATCGCTGGTTCACCGGAGGATGATTCTGATGCGTGGGCGGCGACGAATCAGGTCCACCACCCATCAAGAAGTTTGAGGTACGCTCTGGAAATCGGGCCACGAATCCTGTATCCTTAGCAGCGTGAGAATCCATGAGCGACCAGCATAATTACCGCTTCAGCGTGACCATCCAGACTGACGACTCGGCATTTATCACATGACGATTCCCGAAATTTTTAAAGAACTGGAGCCTTACACTGGGAAGTTCCCGATGGAGGCGATGCGGGCGGCCATCGAGCGGCGCGAGGCCATCACGCCGGAGTTGCTGCGGGTGCTCGAGTCCGTCGCCGCCGCTCCTGCCGACTGGGCCGAGCGGAAGGACAACATGCTTCCCATGTTCGCCCTGTTTTTGCTGGCCCAGTTCCGTGAAATGCCCAGCTACCCGCTCATAGTCAACATCGTGAGCGCGCCGGGAGAGATCCCGTTCGATTTGTTCGGCGACACGATAACCGAAGGGCTGAGCCAGATTCTGGCTTCGGTTTACGATGGCAATCCAGGCCCGTTGCAGGGGTTGGTGGAAAGCGAGCAGGTAAATGACTTTGTGCGCGGCGCCGCGCTCAACACCTTCTTGGTGCTGGACCACACGGAACAGATGCCACGCGACAAAGTGGTTGCGTACTTCAGCAGCCTTTTCCACGGGAAACTCCCGCGCGCGCCATCCTACGCCTGGAGCAGCTTGGTCTGCGCTGTGGCAGACCTGCCCGCGCCGGAGTTGGTGGAGGAAGTGCGGCAGGCTGAGGGCGCTCGGGTTGTTCACTTTCCACCACAGGCCAAATGAATAGGCGCGCAAAATTGCAGATCATCCTTTCAGCAGGCGTCATTATTGCAGGGCTTGCCAAATGCTTCGTGTGGCCGCATGAACCCAGATACGGAGGCTGGGGCTTGAGCGCCTGGTTGAGAGATTTCGAGGCGGATAAAATCGAAGCGCGAGTCGAGGCGGGACGAGCCGTGAAGCGCATTGGACCAAAAGCTGTCCCGTACCTGGTAGAACGGTTGAAAATACCTGTCTCCTCGCTGAGCAGGGAAACACGAATTCAAGCCTGGAAGAGTCAGGCGGTGGAATGGTTGAACCGGCACACCCCATTCAAAATTACAACCAGCCGTTCTAACCCACGGCGGCAGGCTTTCGCAGCACTCGATGCACTGGGACCTGAGGGCAAAGCCGCACTACCGGCGCTGGAGAAGTTGCTGCACGAGAATCCACCGGACCCCACGGCGCTATATGTGATTGCGAGGATAGGCCCTGCTGGAATGCCGCTGATTGAGCAGGCGCTTTCCAATAAAGAACGGGTCCTGCGCTACGAAGCACGTAACTGCCTCGACATGATTAAGGACCATTCTAACGCTCTCTACAAGGATGCTGGCAGCGGACCCGACGCGCCCGTATTCGAGCGTCGAGTTTGTGAATTCAACCTGATGGTGCTTAAAGCGGCCTTCGAGGATTACCGAGCGCAACACCCGGAGATGGAGGCTCCTCAGACCATGGACGAAACGCCTTCGGTTTCCGTGCCGACGGAGATGCCCCAAAGGCTGACCGGCGAGGCGAAGTCAAGACCGACGAATCAGCCAAACCATTTATGACCATTCCTGAAATCCTGAAGGCACTGGAGCCTTACACGGGGCGATTCCCGATGGAGGCGATGCGCGAAGCCGTGGCGCAGCGAGAGTCCATCACGCCCGAACTGCTGCGCGTCCTCGAAACCGTGGCGGAGGACCCCGTTAAACACGCCGAGCGCAAGGGTTATATGCTTCACGGCTTTGCGCTCTATCTGCTGGCCCAGTTCCGCGAGAAACGGGCCTATCCGTTCGTCGTGAAGATGTTCAGCGCCCCCGGCGAGACGCCGTTCGAATTGGCGGGCGATACCGTGACCGAGCGGTTGGACCGCATCTTCGCTTCTGTATAAGACGGCAATCCTGCGCCATTGCAGGGGTTGGTCGAGAACGAGGCGGCCAACGAATATGTTCGGAACGCCGCCATTCGCTCTTTTGTGATGCTAGCACACTCAGGCCAGATGCCACGCGAGCGGGTCGTCGAGTACTTCCGCGGTCTTTTCATGGAAAAAGCCCCGCGGACCTTCTCTTATGGGTGGACTGCTTTGGCGCTTGCAGTGGCCGATTTGCCCGCGCCCGAGTTGCTGGAGGACGTTCGGCAGGCGTACCAGGCGGATTTGCTTGAGATAAGCCACAAGGGTTTCGAGCGCATCGAGCGCGAACTGCGGAGCAACGAGCGGCGAGGCCGGGGAATGTCCGCCGTCGTAACGGACGCCATCGCCGAAATGGCATGGTGGGCCTGTTTCAAACCGCCGGGGAGAGCATGCTCGAAGCCGAAAACAGGCAGCCCACCCACCGATTCCGCCGGGGCGGCGCCTTCACCACCGAAGGTCCACAAGAAGCCGTGGCGCAACGCCCGGTGCCCCTGCGGCAGCGGCAAGAAGTACAAGCACTGCTGTGGGAAGGGTTGACGAGTGGCGACGAACACCGACAACAAGGTAAGGCAGGCAGCGGAGGCCATCAACGCCGCCGACGCGCTCTTGGTAACCGCCGGAGCGGGCATGGGCGTTGATTCCGGCCTGCCTGACTTCCGGGGCGCGCAAGGATTTTGGCGGGCATACCCCGCCATCGCCAAGCTCGGCCTCTCGTTCGAGGAAATGGCCAACCCGTCCTGGTTCAAAGAGAACCCGCACCTGGCTTGGGCCTTTTATGGTCACCGGCTGAACCTCTATCGGAGCGCCTCCCCTCACACCGGGTTCAACCTGTTGCTGAAGGTTGGCAGTTCCAAACCGCACGGATATTTCGTCTTCACCTCGAATGTGGATGGCCAGTTTCAGAAGGCTGGGTTCTCGCCAGACCGGATTGTTGAATGCCACGGCTCCATTCACCACCTTCAATGCGCGGCCTCCTGCACGGATGACATCTGGGATGCGGGCGATGAAGGCGTCACCATCGAGGAAAGCAGCTTCCGCGCTCAGGAGCCGCTGCCCAGATGCAGAAACTGTTCGGCGCTGGCCCGACCAAACATCCTGATGTTCGGAGACTGGTCGTGGCTCGGCCACCGCACGGAGGCGCAGCACGGGCGGTTTTCCAGGTGGCTCGACGAACTGGCTGAATCCTCGGCCAAGCTGGTGGTGGTCGAACTGGGTGCTGGCAGCGCCATCCCTACCGTTCGCCTCACCTCGCAGCAGGTGGCGCATCGAATTGGCGGCGCGCTCATCCGCATCAACCCGCGAGAGCACGCGGTTCCGGGCGGTCAGATTGGACTGCCGTTCGGCGCTGCCGAGGGCATTCATAGAATTTGTGAATGCGCCGGAACCCTCGCGGGAGTTGCGCCCATCCAAATAGGTTCTTCCCACGCCCCGACATTAGTACGGTCCTACTCGCGTTCTTAAATGCTGATGATGGTCCAATGGAACAGGATGACGTTGTCGGAAAGGTGGTCGCGGCGTTGGAAATGCCACCGAACCACGCAAAGCGGGTTCAGGCTGCCCTTGAGGAATTGGGGCAACAGGGAAAGGTGTTTCTCGGGATTACATCCGTAGGGTTGGGAAACCACTGAAACAGGAGAGCGTTTTTGCCTGGGGATTGAATACGTAGTTCCTGTGCCTCGCCCCGTGGCAGCTTCATGTCATGTACCAGCCGCCGTTGACGTTGATGGTTTGGCCGGTGATGTAGCCGTTGCTCGCCAGCATCACGACCAAATCGGCCACTTCCTCCACCGTTCCGAACCGGCCCAAAGGAACAATATCCGGGCGGGCCTTCGGATTGCTGATGATCATCTCGGTTTCGACCAGGGCCGGGGCAATCGCGTTGGCCGTGATGCCCTCCTTGGCCAGCAGCGCCGCGTATGAGTGCGTCAGGCCAATGGCCCCGGCCTTGGACGCGGCGTAGTGCGGGCCGATGACGCCGCCCAGTTGCGCGGCCACCGAGGACAGGTTGATGATCCGGCCCCACTTGCGCCGGCGCATCCCTGGCAGGACCGCCTGCGCGACGAGAAACATCGACTTGAGATTGACCGCAAAGACCTCGTCCCAGTCCTTTTCCGTGATCTCCGATAGAGTTCGAGGCGGACCGATACCAGCGTTGTTGACCAGGATGTCGATGCCGCCCAGGCCCTTCTCCACCGCCGCGACCAAGCGAGAGACCTCGGCGGCCTTTGAGACATCCGCCTGGATCGCCAGGGCGCGGCGGTCAGCGCCTTCAATCTCCCGGCAAGCGGCCTGGGCTTCACCCTCGCGGTATTGAAAGTTTACAGCCACGTCGGCGCCGGCCTTGGCCAGGGCCAATGCCGCCGCCCGCCCGATGCCCCGGCTGGCCCCGGTGACCAGGGCGACCTTCCTGTTCAGTTCATTGCTCATGATTTCCCTGCTACTGTGCAACCACGCGCCGCTGTGGCGCAAGCGCCCAGTTCGCTGGAGCAAGACCAGTTGCCTTGCTTGTGGCTCCCGCAGGCTGGCCACCCCAAGGCCGAGCAACCGCAGCGGGCGCGACACAAGCCTGTCCCGTCCCAGGAGGAAGCACCCCAGGAAGTCGGTGGTTGGAACCGTGAACGTGGCCACGAGGTCGTCCAATCGCCTGAAGTTCACGCCGGAAGGCAAGTTCGTTTTCATCTCGGACCTCGGCGGCAGGGAGTTGGTGGTGGTGGACGCCATCGCCCGCAAGGAACTCAAGCGGATCTCGCTGGGTGGCGGGGCGGCGGGCATCCTGATGGAGCCAAAGGGCGCGCGGGCTTATGTTGCGGTCGGTTCGGAGAACGGGGTCACGGTGATCGATTTGAAAACGATGGAGGTAGCCGGTCACATCGAGACGGGGCCTGGACCTGACGGTCTTGGTTGGGCGGTCAAGGAATAGCGAGCCGAGCCTGCCGGAGCGACGGGGCGGCTATGCCCCTTGGCTTTTGCGAGGGGCGCCGCAAAACTGTCTCCCTCGCCCCCAGCGGGCGGTCGCGCAGCCCTTCCGGTATCACGGTGCAACTGGGCGGGCAACCACGCGCCCGCACCGAACGCAAATGTCACCTTGATAGACTCGTTCCTCTTCTTTGTGAACCTTGTCCGTCAGCAGCCGGTCGAGCGCCTCGACGATCTCGGAGTCATCCACAATGTTCCGCTTGGCCTCAGAAATGACTTCCTTGAGGTCTTGGCGCTTCGCAATCTCAGCCTGCGCGGCGCCAAAGTGGGGAACTGATTTTGTGCTATAGCGAGCGCGATATTTATGGCCGAAGAGGCTGCCAAAAAGGCCAAGGCATTGGGGTAAATCGGATGTGCTCATAGGCTGCTGTCCCTGACAGTGCCCCATTCCAGACTCCCCTGCAAGGGCGAGAGGTCGAAGAATCCTCCGTGGCCCGGCCTTGCGGGGAACCGGGCGCCGGGGAGGCGGCCCGATCCGCCAGTTCCTGCCGGGCGAGGTTCACGCTTTCCTACTCAATCGAAGCCGAAGCGCGTGGCAAACCCAAGATCGCGCGCAGCGCGGGCGCGTCTGGCGTTGGCCGTCCGCCGCGCGCGTGTAGTCTTGACATGAGCTTCAAGTTGGGCCTGGGAGAAGCCCTTGAGCGGGTCGCGGGCGGAAACCTTACTGTTTTAGATCTTCCACCACGGTGAGGATTTCCTCCTTGACGGACGGGGGAGCCTCAATATGTCCCCAGCCTCCCTCGCCTTGAAACAGGCCGTCCAGCGCGGAATCATGATAGCTCCGCATGATATGGGGAATGCCTCGGGCGGTCAGAACCGAATCCACTAATTCGGCCTGAACTTCGTTGCTCAAGACCACGATCTTTTCAAATCTCTCCGTGCAATCATTCATGGGGATGATGATGGAACAGGCTGTGGGGCTTTTCAAGACCGTGGGCGAGCATGAGTTTCTCGTCGGCCAGGAGCGGCAACGCGGGACCTTCGGCCACCAGGCGACCCTCGTCCAGGATCAGCGCGCGCGAGCAAAGATCGACGGCAAGTTCCAGGTCGTGGGTGGCGAGGATCTTGGCGCCCGGCAGGCTGCGCAGCAGCGCCTTGAACTGACGGCGCCCGCGCGGGTCCAGGTCGCTGGTAGGCTCGTCCAGGACCAACACGCTCGGTTTGCAGGCCAAAACGCCCGCCAGGCAGACCCGGCGCTTTTCACCCTGGCTAAGTCGATGCGGCTCGCGGTCTTCAAACCCGGCCAACCCCACCGACGCCAGGCAACGCCCCACCAACGCCGCGAGTTCCAGTCCCTCCACCCCTAACTGGCTCGGTCCGAACGCAATGTCCTCAAATACCGTCGCCGAGATGAGTTGGTCCTCAGGGTCTTGGAACAACAAACCGACGCGCTGTCGGATGAGGTCGAGGCTGGCGGCGACCAGGGGCTGGCCATCAATCCAGATGCACGGCTCCCGCGGCGGACGCTCCGGCAGCAACCCGTTGAGGTGGAGCAGGAGCGTGGATTTCCCGGCGCCGTTGGGCCCGAGCAAGGCGACGCACTCATCCGCCGCAACGGTGAACCCAATCTGGTCAAGGGCTATTCGCCCCCGCGGATAGCGGTACGACAGGGCGCGGATTTCGATGGCGGGGTTCATTTCCACCCTCGCGCGCACATGGCCAGGTAGATCCGCTCCGCGCGATCCACGCTGCGGATGAAGAGCTGGCCGATGATCGTCGCCAGGCTCTGCCAAAGCGCGCGGTATTTGCGGCCGAAGGCGCGGCTGGACCGGGCGCGCTCCATGCGCCGGGCTTCCTCCGCCAGCACCGGAAGGTACCGGCTCATCAACGCCAGCGTGGAGAGCATCACCGCGGGCAGTCGCAGCCGCCGCAGCACCCGGAGGATTTCGTGAAACGGCGTCGTCCAAGTCAACAACAGCATGGCGGTAACGCAGAGATTGCTCTTGAGCAGGACGGCCAGAAAGACCGGCCTCGTCGCGGGGGAAACGAGCGACAGGACGGCGATTCCCAGGATGAAGAACTCCGCCACCAACAAACGCCTTAAGAGGAAGCCCGGCGGCAGGCGACACCAGGCGGCCGCTCCCGCCAATATCGCCGCCGGGAGGGCATAAAGCGGGTCGGGCCTCCGGGGCAAAAGGACGATGAACAGCGTCAGGGCGAGCACCAAGGCCAGCTTGAGTTGGGGCGACAGACGGCCTGACGCCCCCCTTCGCATCAGTTCAGTTCCCGGAAGGAGCATTTTCTTTGCGCGGGGCCAGCGCGGGCGCCAGACGCCACGCCAGCAACCAGGCCGCGGCAAACGCGACCAGGCTGCCCAGCGCGCCCGCCACGGCGGTCGCCGCCGCCGCCGACCCGATGAATGGGAGCCGGTAATTCCCCATCGGGGAAGCAAGCAACGGCGCCGCGGTCCGGGATTCGAAGCCAAGCGTCTTGGCCACCGCCTCCAACCCATCCGGCCACGGACAGGCAAACGGCGCGACGAACACCGCCAGCCCGATTGAAATAATTAAACCGTAGCCCAGGAAGCCAAAGCCGCTCTCCCCTGGCCGGTCGCCCAACCCCGCCACGAGCTCTGGTCGCGCCCGCAAAACCGCCAGGAGGATCAAGCCCGTCGCCAAGCCCTCGCCAATGCCGATGAGAATATGAATATTGGCCATCGCGGGAAACGTCACCATCCAGGGCGCCGTCCGCGAAAGCGCGATTTCGCCGGCGCACGTGACGGACCCCAGCACCGTGCCAAACCAAGCCGCAAACGAGGCGGCGAACACCGTCGCCCGGTTCGGTTCCATCCACGCCAGGCGCTTGAGCAGCCGAAAGACATAATACCCGCCGCACGCATTCACTATCCCCATGTTGAAAATGTTGGCGCCCAAAGCCAGCAGGCCGCCGTCATTGAACATCAGGCACTGGACCATGAGCACGCAGGTCATCACCACGACCGCCGCCGCGGGGCCCAGCAACACCGCCGCGAGCGCCCCGCCCACCAAGTGTCCGGACGTGCCGCCCAGCACCGGGAAGTTGATCATTTGGGCGGCGAAGATGAACGCCGCCGCCAACCCAAGCAACGGCGTTTGCCGAGGCGCCAGCGCGCGTTTCACCTGCCGCAGGGCCAACCCGACCCCCGCGCCCGCCGCGGAAGCCGTCAGCAGCGCGGTTCGGCCATCCAGAAATCCATCCGGCAAGTGCATGATCGTTCATCCAGCCGTTCCTCCCGGCGGCCCGCAAAATCGCCCGCTAAACCGCCGCGCGGTGAGTACTACGCTTATATCGTAAAGTGTTACGATAGCGTCCCCCGCCGCGCAAGGGCGAACTTGGCTTTTTGACTATCCTACAACGGCTTCATGGAGGAAGAGCGACACCCATTCCCGCGCGGAGCGGCGGTCGTCCTCCGATCCGCCGATAAGGCGATAACCGCTTTTCCCAGTCTTGAGGAGCCTCGCAGTGCCAAATATTGCGACCATCTCGGCCGCGCGTTTGTCTAGATTCTGGACACGATCTTCGGTAATCATAATCGTTACCGTTATCGTAGCAATATCCGCGCCAATCTCGTCATTATCCCGACTTGGAGACCCCCGGGGTGTTGCGAGCGCGCGGCTAATCCGAACTCATCAGGTGGAGCAGCGCGCTGCGGATCGCCAGGGCGAGCAGATCATTGATAACGTCCAAAACGATGAACCGGCGCGCGCGGCCCCAAATCTCGGTCTCATAGGCGGTCCCGATGTGGAGCAGGAGCGAATCGAGCATTTCGCGGGTATCCTCGCGGGCCAGGAGGCGCTCGAAGCCGCTGCGAATAGCGGGAAGCGACACCTGCGCGATGTTGGTATGCTCCAAGGCGGTTTCGCAGGCAAGCCGGAGGAGCCCCCGCATCTCCGCGGAGGAAAGCCCGGAATCTCCGGAAGCGTTCCGCACCGTCGCGCGGGGGGAAAGCAGCAGATAAAGCGCTCGAAACCGAATTCTCCGCGCCGGCGGTTCCAGCCAAGGGGCGGGATCGAGCGCGCCCAGCGCGGCGCGGGAAGGTTCATCGGACCGGCGGAGGCGTTCCTCCAGCGGCGTGCCCAAAATGCGCTCATCTTCCCACCAGCCCGGCAGTTCCTGGAGCGTGCAGCGGCTTTCGCGCGCCATGCGCAGGTCAAAATCGCGCACCCAGCGCAATTCTCGGTGCAAATAGCCGTAAGGGATTGGGGTCAAGACCGCTTGGCGCAAGCGCAAAGGCAGCGGCACCAGGTCGGGAAGCACCAGGCGCACCTCGAGGGTGCCGCCATGCTGTTCGAGCGCGGCGCGCATGCACAACTCCCAACAACCCTCGATTCGCGGCAGCGTTTCGTGCAGGTTCATCCCGGCGAGCAAGGAAAGCGCGGCGGTATGGGTGATCTCCCGGTTCAGCAGCGGCGTGAGCCCGTGACGACTGGCGAGGCCATAAAGGAATTCGTAGGGAGTGAGATTCCGCTGCGTGGTCACGGACCCGTACCAATCCGAAAAATCCTGGAGCGAGCATTGCCAGAGCACCTGCTCGTCCTGGCAACAGACCTGGCCGAGGCCGTTTTCATAGAGCGCATAGGCGTACGCGCTTCGCAGCAGCGCGCGGCCCCGGGAGCCCTTCCATTTCCCAAAATCCTGCTCGACTTCCCAGGGTTTAAGCTGGGCAACGCCCCAGCCAAAAAGGGCCGGCGCGACCCGGCGCAAGGCGGTATAGGCCGAAACGCCAAGTCGCGACAGAATTTGCGGCGACACCTCGTCAAAGCATCGGGCCCAACCTCGGAACGAACGAGCGGTTTCATAGTCGAGCCGGCCATTCGCCAAGAATAACCGCGGCTCGGCTGCTCGAACCCGCTCGATGACCGCACCCGCAACCTGGTCGAGCGCCTCCCAAATCGCCTGATCGCTGTCGTGGCGAATTCGCTGCGGCCAAGCCGAGAGCTTGCCGAGCGCTTCGGGCGGAAGATTGCCGGCGCCAATCCGCTCGATACAGCGCGCCAACACGGCGCGCCAATCGATGAGTCCGCTCGGGCGCAATAGCGAAGGCGCCACGCGCACCCCTAGAGAGAGAAAGACGTCCTCCCAATCCATCCGGCCGAAGGCCCCGATATTCCAACGCGCCACCCCGTCCTCAATGGTCGCCAGGCGTAACTCGTACTTAATTTTCCAGATCGCCGCGGTGACCAGCATTTCGACGGCCTGTTCGTCGGTCAATTCCTGCCGCAGCGTCAGCTTCCAGGGTCGCACCGGCGGATCCTCTCCCCCCGTAATGCCCGGAAATGCCACCTCGGCCACCGCGCTGGAGCGAAGGAGTCGGAACCCCGCGCTCCGGAGCAGTTGGCGCAAATCCGCCGACTCAATATCGCCGCAAGTCCGAAGGCCCGCCTTAACGCACAGCAGGTAGCGCAAATAGGCCGGCGCTCGCCGCTGGAACGAAGCCTGCTCCCGCGCCGGAAGCGAAGCCAGCGCCGTGGGCGGAGCGCAGTGGGACAATGAGCAGAGCAAGGCCTTCGGGTAAGAACCCAGGAAACCTTCCTCCCGCGGCCGCACGCAATTCCAGGCCGTCAGAATCAAAAGGGAGTCATAGTCAGGGCCCGCCTCTGCCTCCATGACCCCGGCGAGAGCGCTGGCGATCCGAAAGACTCGTTCAAAGTGGGGAATATCCAATCGCTGGCGGCTCGGTTCCGTCGCGCAGAGGTGTCGATGCCGAGCTTGAGCAGCGGGAAAAAGCCCGGAAATGACCCGCGCCTTTTCGATCAGGAGCGCGTCAAACTCCGGTAATTGGATCAACGCGCGCGCCTCCTGCGGGTCCGACGATAGAGCGGAGGGAACCGGCCACCCAAAATCACTGAGCGTCCGCGCCCTGTCAACGGCCACGCGGGTGGAACCGGGCCCCGTCAAAGCGGGCGAGAGCGGCTTCAGCGCCGCCTGATCCTCAGCCAGGGAACACCCGACGCTCGGAGGCGCCGGTTGGATTTCCAAAAGGTTAGACCACACGACATTTGAATTTTGCCACCAAAGCGCCCGCGTTTCAACACTATTGACCGCTTGAAAACCGGCGCGAGGGGCCGCTTTCCGTGCTTTTCAGATGACGCCCCCGCCGTTACCTTGCGCGCATGCGTATTCTCAACACCTGTTTGCTCGTGACCTTGCTGGGCAGCGGTTGCAAAGTGTCCAACCCCCCGGCCTCGGGCGGGTCCGACCGCGACGCCGCCTTTAATCGCCTGGCGGACGAGTACCTCGCGGGCTACCTGGCGTGGCGGCCCCAGAGCGGGACCGGGCTCGGATTCCATGAATACGACGGCAAGCTCCCGGACTATAGCCGGACCTCCCTCCAAGCCGAGTTGGATCGCCTCCATTCGTTTGAGCAGCAATTGGCCGCCTTGGCTCCGAACCGTCTCCGCCCGGAGACTGCTTACGATTACCAAATCCTCCGCGGTTCGATCCGGCGGGAGATCTTCGGCTTCGAACAACAACATGGCTTCGAGCAAAACCCCATGACTTACGCCGGCGCGTTGGATGTCAGCATCTATATTAAACGCGACTTCGCGCCGCTTGAACAGCGCGCCGCGTCGATCATCGCGCTCCTCGACCAGGCGCCCCGCCTGTTCGAAGCGGCCCGCGCCAACCTCGATGCCTCATTGCCGCAACCCTATATCGAGACTGCCATCGAGCAGGCCGAGGGCGCCGCCGATTTCCTGGCCAAGGACCTCGTGACCGCCCTCAAACCACTTACCAACCAAGTCCTGCGGGCCGCGTTCGACGCCGCTAACCAATGCGCGACCAACGAACTGCGCGGTTTTGCGGCCTGGCTCAAGAGGGAAAAACTCCCCCGCGCCGACCAAAGCTATGCGCTGGGCCGCAAGAAATACCGCAAACTAATCGAATACGGCGAGGGCGTCACCGTTTCCCCTGAGAACCTCCTCGCGATCGGCCTGCGCGAACTCCATCGCAAACAGGAAATCTTCGCCCAGACCGCCCGCGAGATCGATCCGGCTCAAAAACCGATCGAGGTCTTCAAAGCCATCCAGAGGGATCATCCGACCGAAACGAGCCTCATTCCCGACACCGCCCGGAACCTGGAGATGATCCGGAAGTTCGTCATCGATCACCGCCTGATCACGCTGCCCTCGGCGGTGCGAGCGCAGGTGGCGGAGACGCCCCAATTCCTCCGCGCCACGAGCTTCGCTTCCATGGACTCGCCCGGGCCTTTCGAAACCAAAGCCACCGAAGCCTATTATTACGTCACGCCGGTCGAGCCCGAATGGACGGCTCAACAAAAGGAAGAATGGCTCACCGCCTTCAACTTCTACACCACCGACATCGTCTCCATCCATGAGGGGTATCCGGGGCATTACGTCCAATTTCTCTGTCTTAAGGCCTCTCCGGCCACGAAAGTGGAAAAAGTGTTCGGCAGTTACGCCTTCATCGAGGGCTGGGCCCATTACACGGAGCAGATGATGGTCGATGAGGGGTTCGGCGAAAACCTGGGCGCCAGCCAATCCGATCACCTGCGCGCCGCCAAATATCGTCTCGCCCAAACCGATGAAGCGCTGCTGCGCCTCTGCCGCTTTTGCGTCTCCATCCAAATGCACTGCCAGGGAATGACCGTCGATGAAGCGACCCGCTTCTTTCAGCAGAATTGCTACTATGAGCAGAAAACCGCCCGGCAAGAAGCCATGCGCGGCACTTTCGACCCCGAATATCTCTACTATACACTGGGCAAGCTCGAGATCCTCAAATTGCGGGAAGACTACCGCCGACAGGAAGGCGGGAATTTCACGCTACAGAAGTTCCACGATGAAATGCTCCGCCATGGCGCCCCGCCCCTGCCCCTCCTGCGCCAAGTCATGCTCAAGGACCGCGCACTCTGGAACCAGGTGTTTTAGGCGAGTGACGATGGAAGGTGTCAGTCGCCGCGCCCCACAGGAGCGCGGGCTATCCCGTCGAGAGCCCAGGCAAACCGCGAACCCGGTGGTCTGACCTGCGCTCTCCCGTAGCCGACCAACACTCCGAATCCCCTCCCCCCCGGGCATTTGCCAGCGATGATCGGGTAATTCAGACTAGTTCTGGCTTCACCGGAGTTGCTTCTCCGAGCAATTCAAGGAACTCGCCGACTTCCTTCACTTTTTGGGCGATTTCGCTTTTCGGAAACATCTCTTGGCCCCACTCCGTCCTGAAGTTCAAGCCCAGCATAAACGGGCCCTGCATTTTGAGAACCGCGAGCGGCGTGGTGTTCAGTTCCAATGCCAGCCCAAAAATGACTTGCTGAACCCAGGCAACGCTCAGCGCTTGGCTCATGTCCGCATCTCGAATGATCTGAGCGGAAAGCGCGGATGGCGGCGGGGTGGTCTTGTAGGGGTATTCCGTGGTCTGAATGAGCTCGATGATGTCGGCCAGATAATCCTTGTCCTCCTCCCGAAGGTGGCGTTTCACGCCTCGCACCGCCCTCAAGATATTGATATCATCATCACTCATATCCCCCGAGTGATCAAAGTCGTGAAACATGGCGGCGATCAACAGATTCCGCATGTCTCTCGGGGTCAGCCTGTCCCGGTAAAAGAGACATGCCTCGTGACACAGCCACAGGACATGAAAGATGTGGCGGAAGTTGTGATAGGGATAGTGGAGGTTGCGCGCATGGTTGAAGACCGCGCGGAAATAGTGGATCAGGTTGCCTTCATAGAGGGCTCTGTCATTTCGAATGATCTGGGGGATATTCCCGCGAGTTTGCATAGTCACACTCGTTCCATCGCTAGTCTTCTGCTCACGAAAACCACATTTTAACAATTCTCCGGTCCGAGCTCACTTTCAATCATGCCCTGGGCCTTGTCAATCGCGGTTTCCTGCCGGGTTTCATGCCGGCTGATGAGGCGCCCGGATAAGATAGGTTGAGGCTAGGACCGATCCGATGACGGTAAGCTGATTTTCTTTCGACAGACTTGCCGGGCGCAGGTAAGGTCCGATCCACAAATGATGCGACGGGCCTGTACAGTCAAAGCTCAACGCCGGGACGCCCAGCTTTCAATACCGGCGCTTGACGTTCTGAAAACCGGCAAGGCTGCCGGGAGCCCGCGAATCGAAAACCACCAAGCACGCCCCGATCCCTTATGAACAACCGCCTGCCATTCCTCCTCGCCCTCCTGATCGCGCCGCGGGTAATTCTCGCCGCTGACGAGGGTAAATACGTCCCCGAAACCGACCCCCTGGTGCAGCGCAAGATAGAACAATGGCGCGACCTCAAGCTCGGCTTGTTGATGCATTGGGGAGCTTACAGCCAATGGGGCATCGTCGAGTCCTGGAGTATCTGCTCGGAGGACGAGGATTGGTGCCGCCGCAAGAACCCCGACTACGTGGCCTATAAGCGGGAATATACCGCCTTGAAGAACACGTTCAACCCCATCCGATTCGAGCCGTCCAAGTGGGCGCGCGCGGCGAAAGAGGCGGGCATGAAATACGTGGTTTTCACGACCAAACATCACGACGGGTTTTGCATGTTCGATACCAAAACCACCGACTACAAGGTGACGGACCCGGGCTGTCCATTCCACATCCACACGAATGCCAACATTGCCAAGGCCATTTTTGACGCCTTTCGCCAAGAGGGTTTGTGGACCGGGGCTTATTTCTCCAAACCTGACTGGCATTCGGAAGACTATTGGTGGCCCAATTTCGCCACTCCGGATCGGAATGTGAACTACAAGATCAGTCGGTACCCGGAGCGCTGGCAGAAGTTCGTCCAGTACACCCACACGCAGATCCAGGAGTTGATGACCGAATACGGCTCCATGGATATCCTCTGGTTGGACGGGGGGTGGGTCGCAAAGGACAACCTCAACCAAGACATCCACATGGACGATCTTGCCACCCTGGCGCGGGCGCGGCAACCAGGCTTGATCGTCGTCGATCGAGCGGTTCCAGGAATTCACCAGGACTATCTCACCCCCGAAAATCAGGTGCCGGACCACTTTTTACCCTACCCCTGGGAGTCCTGCATCATCGCGGGCGGCGGGTGGGCCTGGGTCCCCAACGCCAAATACATGAGCCCCCGCAAGACCGTTCACCTGCTGGTGGATATCGTCGCCAAAGGGGGTAACCTCCTGCTCAATATCGGCCCGGGACCGGACGGCGCCTGGGACCCAGGTGCCTACGAACTCCTGGAAGGGCTCGGGAAATGGCTCAAGGCCAATGGCGAGGCCATTTATTCCACCCGGGCCGTCAAGCCCTACAAGGCCGCCAATGTCGCCTATACTCAAGGCAAGGACGGCGCCCTTTACGCCATTTATCTGCCCGCCGAAAGCGAAAAGGGGATGCCCGAAAAAATCGTGCTCGGGGGCGTTTCGCCCAAATCCGGTTCCACGATCACGCTCCTGGGCTCGGATACGCCCCTGGTTTACCAGACCACGGACCAATCTTGTGAAGTCACCATCCCGCCAAGCGCCGCTTCGGCGCCCTATTGCGAATACGCATGGGTGTTGAAGATCCGGTGAAGACAGAGGGGCTTTGTCCCCCTGAGGCGAGGAAGCCAATACAAATGGGGTTGCAATCCGGGCCGGTCGGACGAAGTTACTGCGGAGAATCGCATGAAACGAAGCTTTATCTGTTCGGCCGCGTTGCTGGTGTTGCTCAGCGCGGAGATTCCCGCAGGAGCGCAAGAACCGATGTCCTCTCCCGCGCCGGAAGGGCAACTGCGCTCCAGTGCCGAACTCGACCAAATGCTGGGTCCCATTGCGCTGTACCCCGACCCGTTGATCGGGGAGATCCTGCCGGCGGCGACAATACCCTCCCAAATCGTCCTGGCGGATCGATACGTAAACGCAGGGGGCGACCCGAACCTGATCGACCAGCAGCCATGGGATGCCAGCGTGGTCGCGCTCGCCAAGTTTCCCGCGTTGCTCAAATGGATGGACGATAACCTGGCCTGGACGACAGCTCTGGGGCAGGCGTTCCTGGCCCAGCAGCAAGACGTGATGGACTCAATTCAACGGCTTCGCGCCCAGGCCCAAGCCTTGGGCAACCTGCAGAGCACACCCCAGGAGAGCGTCGTTGCCGACGAAGGAGCCATCGAAATAGTTCCGGCCGATCCGCAGATGATCTATGTGCCCGTTTATCAGCCTGACTTGGTCTATTTCCAGCGGCCCTTCGGAGGCCCGTTGGTCGCTTTCGGCTTGGGTTGCGCCATAGGCGCATGGCTTCATCACGACTTTGACTGGCACAATCACCACCTCATCGCCTGGTCGCGCAACCAACCGCGTCCCCCCGGGTGGTGGTCGCAACGACCGAGCGAGCGTCCTCGAATCGAGGTGAACCGCGCCACCGTTTGGCAACCCCGCGGCAACCCGGGACTGGCCGTTGGAAATCTGGACCGGGGGTGGGACGCGCACCCGGCGCGCGGAGCCGTGACCGCGGTTGGCAGGGCGCCCAATCCACCATCACGGGCCGTACCTTCCGAACCGCGAACCGTCCAACACGCGCCGGAACCACGCCGCGCGCCGCCAGCCAATGGGGCGTTGATCGGCGTCGGTAGTTCGCATCAGACGCAGGAATTTAGTAACCGGGGCCAGCAAAGCCGTCAGGCAACGGCCCCAAAACCTCCGGCGCCTTCGCATTCGGAGGCCCCAAGCCACCCGAGCGGTGGGGGCAGGCGCTGAGTCCCTTGGTCCAACAGACGGTTTCGCGAAAGAACATTAGCCCATGAATCCGCGCCATTCTCTACCCCTTCGCTGCTCCCTCAAGGAGGTGATCGGAGTTCTCCTTGCCTTTCTCATCTGGAACATGCCCGGGCGGTCGCTCGCGGCCGGCGAACAGCCCTTTAGTTCTCCCGAAGCCGCGGTGAACGCGCTCAAAGCCGCGGTCGAGACTCAGGATACCAATTCATTGCGCGCGATCTTTGGCCCCACCGCCCATGACCTGGTTTCCGCCGACGTCGTCGAGGCCGCTGAGGAACGCGAGTTGTTCATGCGCCGATGCCGAGAGAAGATCAACCTGGTGACCGAATCCGCCACCAAACAAGCGCTGCAACTAGGAGCCGACGGCTGGCCCTTCCCCATTCCGCTGGTGAGCCAGAACGGGCAATGGCGCTTCGACACCGAAGCCGGCAAAGAGGAGATCTGCAATCGCCGGATCGGGGCCAATGAATTGGGCGCCATTCAGGTTTGCCACGCTTATGTTCAAGCCCAGCGCGAATATGCCAGCGTGGATCGCGTCGGCGACGAAGTACTCGCCTACGCCCAACATCTGCGGAGCGCGCCCGGCGCGCGCGATGGACTTTACTGGTCCAGGCGGACGGGTGATGAGCTGAGCCCTTTAGGCCCGTTGGTCGCTCAGGCCCGGGTGGAAGGTTATCGTAAGCAGACCAAGATCCTCACGGAGGATCAGACGCCTTACCACGGTTACTATTTCAAGATCCTCACCCGGCAAGGCAAACACGCGCCCGGCGGCAGATACAGTTACATTATCAACGGCCACATGGTCGCTGGCTTCGCGTTGGTCGCCTGGCCGGCGGAGTGGAACAACACCGGGATGATGACTTTCCTGGTCAATCAGCGCGGCAAAGTGTACCAAAAAAACCTCGGACCCAAGACATCTTCGATGGCCAAGGCGATGAACGCCTACGATCCGGATCGGACCTGGACCGCGGCGAAAGAAGAGTGAATGCCGGGGGGCTTTATTTTGCCGTCACTTTGGGCAGGCCGAACTGGCGCGCGCGTTGGATTTCGTCCCAGCGGTTGAACCGCCACTTCAGGAAGCGCAGCATGAACCAGTCGCCGCGCCGGCGCAAGGGAAGCAGGCGGCGGCGCTCGCTCATAACATGCTTCCGAAGCCGCCAACAATCGGTTAACGCCTCGAGGTAGGCGCGTCTCACAAAGGTCCAGCGACGGATCAAGACCAACCCCGCCAGAGCCTCTAGAGCCAACATCCCGACTTGCAGCAACGCCGCCATCAGCAAGAGATGTCGCGCCCCCTTGAGCAACACCAGCAGGCTGTTGCGGTTGGCATAAAATCGCTTGGAATCGCTGGTGCGAAGTTCGACCACCTTGCCGCCGCCTTGCGGGTTCACCTGCGCGGCGCCGCGGTGGTGCAACCGGGCCCGCGGCACGGCCACTGCCCGATGCCCGGTTATCCAAACCCGCCAGGAGAGGTCAAACTCGTCCACGTACATAAAAAACTCCGAGTCGAACCCGCCCAACTCTTGGAAGAGTTTTCGCTCGATCAGGTAAGCGCAACCTTCGGGCATCAACACCTCGGTGGTTTCCGAACAAGCTCGCCGGCTGGTGGCCAACCCGAACAGATCGAAGCCGAAGGCTCCCAGAGACTGAAAGGCGTCATCGTCGTAGTTGAGAATGAGAGGGCAAGCGGCGGCGGCGCCCGCTTGCCGCGTCCCAGTCACCAGCGTCTCCAGGCAATCCGGCTCCAACCAGGCGTCATTATTGAGAAAGAAGAGAAAATCTCCGCGCGCCGCCAGGGCGGCCTGGTTGTTACCCGCGCAATAACCGAGATTGCGGCCATGCTGGATGAACGCGCCGTTCGGCCAGCCGCTGACCAGCTTGGCCCCCAACCGATCCGAGCCGTCGGTCGAAAGATTGTCCGCCACGATGACCTCCACCCGGGAGAAGATCGTTTGAGACTGGAGCGAGCGGAGGCACCGTTCGAGCCAGCGGTCGCCGTTGTAGTTCAGCACGACGACCGAGACCAGCGGGCGCATGTCATTGAGCCGGTCGGTGGTGAGCATGCGAGCTCAGGGTTCTTCCGCCCGGCTGATGGCGAAGATAGCCAGGTCGGCGTTGAGGTTGGGGTCATCGAATACCTCAACCGCCGCTTCCGTATCAATGGCGATGCGGCGATGAACCCGGATCCCTTTCGCCCGGCAGAAATCCTCAAAATCGGCGATAGTAAAGAACCGAATATTCGGGGTGTTGTACCACTCATAGCAAAGGACGCCGGAAGACTTCGGAGCGCGGCCTTCTTCAGCGAGCATTCGCCGCAGCCGGTGGTAGGCGAAGTTGGGAATGCTGATGATGCCGATCTTGCCCACCCGCAACATCTCGGTCACAAGACCCTCGACATCAAAGACCGTTTGGAGGGTTTGCGAAAGGACCACGCACTCGAATTCCCCCGCCGCGAAGGCCTTGAGCCCCTTGTTTAAATCGGCCTGCACCACATCCAGGCCGCGATTCACACAAGTGACGATGTTCCGCTCATCCAACTCGACCCCGACCAACCTTCGGGCATTGCCGGCCTTGAGCCGTTCGAGCAAGCCGCCGGAACCGCAGCCAAGGTCAAGCACCCCCGCCCCCGCGGGCACCAACTCGAGGATCCGGTCGTAGTCCAGGCGGTGCTGTTGGAAGATGCTCGTTGGACCGTGGGGCTCGTCCCGGACTTCCGAATGCGCGTTTGGCGCGCACCCCAGATTCGTCAGGAAACCGCGCGTCATCTCGCCGTAAAGGTCAAACTCATCCGGCATGAGGAAAGCATCGTGACCGCAGGAACTTTGGACGCTGCAATGGCTGACGGAAGCCCCGTTGGCAAGCAAGGCGTTGACGATGTCGCGCGACTGCGATGGAGGGAAGAGCCAGTCGCTGGAGAAGCTGACCACCAGCCACCGACAACGCGCCGCGCGAAAGGCCGCCGCCAAATCCGGCGCGGTCTCCCCAAGGTCGAACAGATCCATCGCCATGGTAAGGGCCACATAACTGTTGGCGTCAAAACGCTCGACAAATTTCGCGCCCTGGTAGCCCAGGTAGGAACCGACGGAAAACCGTTTCTCGAACTCGACCGGCACGTCGCGCGGGTGGAGGCGATCCGGGTCGAATTTTTGGCTCATGGCCTCCTGCGAGAGGTAGGTGATGTGGCCGATCATCCGGGCGATCGCCAGCCCGACCCGCGGGCCGTGCGGCCGATCGTAGTACTGCCCGCTATGGAAGTGGGGGTCGCGCAAAATCGCGTTGCGGCCCACAATGTCAAACGCGAGCGCCTGGCTGGTCAGGCGCGGCGACGTGGCCAGCAACACGACTCCCCGCATCGCCTCGGGGTAACGCGTGGCCCAGGTCATGGCCTGGTGGCCGCCCACCGAACCGCCGACCACGGCCAACAATTGACCGAGACCTAATTGCCGCGCCAGACGGTATTGCACCTCCACCATGTCGCGAATGGTAATCGTCGGGAAATCCCGCCCGTAGCGCCGGCCGGTCGCGGGGTTGAAACTCCCCGGTCCCGTGGTGCCGCGGCAGCCGCCCAGCAAATTCGGGCACAGGACGAAAAACTGGTTGGTATCCACCGGCCTGCCCGGCCCCACCATGATATCCCACCACCCGGTGTCATCCGCTTCGTCGTGCCGCGCCACATGCGAATCGCCACTGATGGCATGGCACACAAGAACAGCGTTATCGCGGGCGCTGTTAAGCTGGCCGTAGGTCTCATAGGCGACCGTGACGATCTCGAGTCGTCCGCCTTTCTCCAACTCCAGCGGGCCGTCAAGTTGGAGAGACTGCGCGTAGCGCAACGGTTTGGCGCTGCGCGCGCTGTCGGTGCTATCAAAAAGGTTCTCGCTCACTGGCTATGGTCTTCCTGGGGCGCGAGCCAAGCGACACGAAGGCCATGCCCGCTTCAACCCCCGGCCGCCCCCGCAACCGCTTGGCTCTGTGCTACTGTTGGGAGGCGCGCAAGGCCTGTTCGATATCGGCCTGGATGTCCTCAACCTCCTCCAATCCGATGGAAAGGCGGATATAATCCGGGGTCACGCCCGTGGCCGCCTGCTCCTGGGGGCTCAATTGCTGATGGGTGGTCGAGGCGGGGTGAATCACCAGGCTCTTGGCATCGCCGATGTTGGCCAAATGCGAGAGCAACTTAACCGAGTTGATGAACTTGCTCCCCGCCTCAAGGCCGCCTTTGATGCCGAAGCCCAGAATGCCGCCAAATCCATTCGGGAGATATTTTGCCGCCGTCGCATAGGTTTGCCCTTCAGGCAGACCGGGATAGGTCACCCAATTGACCAGCGGGTGGCGCTGGAGAAAGCGAGCGATGGCCAGGGCATTAGCCGAATGCTGGCGCTGGCGCAACGGCAAGGTCTCCAAACCCTGGAGCAACAAAAACGCGCTGAACGGGCTGAGGGCCGGACCGAGATCTCGCAACAACTGCACTCGGAGCTTGAGTATAAATGCCACGTTGCCCAAGCCTGGAAAATTGCCGAACACCTCCCAAAACTTCAGGCCGTGATAGCTGGGGTCGGGCTCGGTAAACTCCGGGAATTTGCCATTGTTCCACGCGAAGCGGCCCGAGTCCACAATGACGCCGCCGAGGGTGGTGCCATGGCCGCCGATGTACTTGGTGGCGGAGGCGACAACAATATCGGCGCCGTGCTCGATCGGGCGCACCAAGCCTACGCCGATGGTGTTATCGACGACCAGCGGCACCCCCGCCCTGTGGGCCACCGCCGCCACGGCATCGAAGTCCGGCACATCCAACTTGGGATTGCCCACCGTCTCGATAAAGATCGCGCGAGTGCGGGGTGTAATCGCCCGCTGGAACGCCTCCGGGTCGCGCGAGTCCACGAAATGCGCCGTTCGCCCCAGCTTGGGGAACATGTAATGAAGCAGTTGATAGGTGCCGCCGTAGAGATTGTTGCCGGCCACGATCTCATCGCCGAGTTGCGTCACGCCCAGCAAGGCGAGGGTGGAGGCGGCCTGGCCTGAAGCGACCGCCAAGGCGCCTGTGCCCCCTTCGAGCGCCGCCAGCCGTTGTTCAAAAACATCGGTCGTCGGATTCATGATCCGCGTGTAGATGTTTCCGAATTCCTTCAACGCGAAAAGGTTGGCGGCGTGTTCGGTGCTTTTGAAAGTAAAGGAAGTGGTTTGGTAGATCGGTACCGCGCGCGCGCCCGTAGTCGGGTCCGGTTTCTGTCCCGCATGGAGCGCCAGCGTGCTCAAGTGCTCTGATATGCTCATAAAGCCCCTATGATGGAGGCTTTTCCCAGAGAATCAAGGGAGAACCCGGTTAGGACCTGGGACTGGAAGGTTCAGCCAAGACCTCAGCAACCGTGGCCAACAGTTCGGCGGCCAGGAAAGGCTTGGCCAAGGTCCGCGCCGCTCCAAAAGCTTTGGCCAGCGGAAAATAATCGTCGGCGTCCACCCGACCGCCCCCGGACATGGCGATGATCTTTAAATCGGGCGCGAGGCGTCGCAATTCAAGAATGGTCTCGAGGCCTTCCTTTTCGGGCATGATCAGGTCGGTCAGCACTAAATCCACCGACTGCTGCCGATAAAGGGCCAAAGCCGCGACGCCATCACCGGCCGTCAGCACCGAGTAACCCGCCCCTTCGAGCATCCGCCCCAGCATGCGCCGGAAGGGCTCGTTATCGTCCACCACCAGAATTTTCTTCATATTCTGATCGCCTCACCCGCGAAACCTGCGCCGAATCGTGGCGCGGAGTTTTTAATCCCCTCGGATGCGCGAACCGCGTCGCTGCCCCTCAGACAGACCCTCTTCCCCTCCCTGCCGGGAGGACGACCGAGAACAGCGTCTCATCTTGCCGACCCTGCCCAGCCTGGCCCAGATCCCCAACTAATCAGCGGGACAGCTTTATTCTCACCTATCGGACGCCTGTGGGAAAAGTTTAATCGGACTCTAAAAAAGACAGGATGAGCTCGGCCTCGACCCCGCGGCGGCGCGGGCTCCGCGTCTTGCATCTCAGGCCCATTTCAAGCCCCGGTTGCCTTCAGAAACGCGAGCATGGCCGGTGAAACAAAAGAAGAAGTCCGGCTGGCCCGGGCTACTTCAAGGTCTCGCTGCGGAGCCGGACGGTCAGCACTGAGGTCTCCCCAGGCGCCAGCTTGATTTCGTTGGCGCCGACATTGCCCGACTCGACGCACACCATGCGTTCGAACTCGTCATTGCCAAAATCGGGCATCTTCTGCGATTTCGAAATCCACGGGTTCCAGACCACGGTCGAGGCGGAGCCTTGCTTCTCGATGAAAATCCGCCGGCCAAAACGCGGGTCGAGAATCTCGACCGTCCCCGTCGTGTCACGATAGATCCGGTCCACCTCCGAACCGATGCGGATAGCGTCATGAGTCTCGACGCAGGCGGCGAAATTAGCCACTTGGTCGAGGTAGTTGACTCCTTTGAGGCCAATAATGCTGATCGCGGTGCAATCGCCGACCTCGAAATAAGTGTGCAGGCAATTCTCAAAGGCCAGCGTGTCCTCCTTGGAATCGTTGGTCACGCGAAGCTCGAGGGTGAGGGCATCGCTGACGGTTACTATATAGTCGGCGGTGAAAGCCGGCAGAGTGCAAGCCTCGGCGCAGTCCGGGAGGCGCAAGCGCACGCTGACCGAGCCGTCGGGCGCGGGAAGGACCTCTTTTACTTCCCAGGTCTTCAGGCGCGCGAAGCCATGTTGGGCTAACCCCTCGCGCGGACCGAACCACGGGAAGATGATCGGAATGCCGCCGCGAATCGGCTGCTCCTCGGCGAACCGACTGCACTGGCTCATGAACAGCAACGGCGGTTCGTCTTTCTTCTTGAAATGCGTGACTTGCGCGCCGTTCAGGTAAATTTCGGCCGTGCTCCAGGCGGTGCTGATCTCGAGCATCGGCAGCTCATTTTGGCCGTCGAGGAAGGCCACCCGCCCGAGGGTTTCCGGCTTTGATGGGTTCTCTAAATTGCTGGTTGTCATAATTGTGCGCTCTAAGGCGGTTATACCATTTTCAAGGCGAAATGCACGTGGAATTTTGCGCTTTCCTTCCCGCGTCGCCCCCATTAAGGTCTGTCCCCACTATGGCAAAACAACCTCACTACAAGTTCTGCTTCGGCCCCTGGAATCTCAGCGAAGGCCAAGACCCCTACGGACCGCCCACGCGCCCGCCGCAAACTTTCGACTGGAAACTCGATTGTCTCAAGAAGCTCGGCTTCGACGCGATGATGTTCCACGACGACGACGCGGTACCCGACCTGGACGGCAAGAGTGACGCCCAGGTCCGAGCGGAGGCCAAGCAATTGAAGCGCAAACTCGACGATGCCGGCATCGTGGCGGAAATGGTGGCGCCCCGGCTGTGGTTCAGCCCCATGACCATCGATGGCGCCTACACCAGCAACGATCCCAAGTGCCGCCGCTATGCCATCGAGCGGTCCCTGCGCTGCATCGATATCGCCAACTACCTGGGCACCGATTTAATCGTGCTTTGGCTGGCCCGCGAGGGCACTTACTTGCGCGAATCCAAGAACGCCCGCCGCAGCTTCGAGTTCCTGGTGGAGGCCTTCGACCAGATGCTGGCCCACGACAAGGGCATCCGCCTGGCGATCGAACCCAAGCCCAACGAACCCATGGATCACGCCTATGTGCCAACGATCGGGCACGCCTTGGCCATCGCACAGCTCACGCGCGCCCCAAAACGCGTCGGTTGCCTCATCGAGTCGGCCCACGCCCTGTTGGCTGGACTGGACCCGGCGGACGAGATCGACTTCGCGATGACGTTTGGGAAACTTTGGTCGCTCCACTTGAACGACCAAAATGGCCTCAAATTCGACCAGGACAAGCCGTTCGCCAGTACCAACCTGCGAACCGCTTTCAATCAGGTGCGGGCCCTTGAGCGCGGCGGTTATGGCCGCAATGGGGAATTCGTCGCCTTTGACGTCCACCCCTATCGCACCACTAAAGTCGAGCATTGGGAGGCTCACCTGGACAACAGCCGGCGGACCTTCCTGCGCCTGGTCGAAAAGGCGCGCAGCTTCGACGAAAAGACGGCCCAGAAACTGATCGCCAACCGCGACTATGCCGCTTTGGATATGATGGTGCTCGACCACCTCATGGGCCAATAAACGCGAAGGGAGGGCTAGGGTCCGTGCCAGACCCAATCGCCGAGCTTGAGATCCACCCCTCCCTCCTTGCCCGCCACGCCAAACGCCCCGCCGTCGTCGGTCTCATTCCAGCCAACCGAGTAGAGGAGGAATGAGCCGTCTTCGGCTCGGCGGTATCGGAGCGGTTGGCCGTTGATTACATCGGTCGGGAGCCGATCGATGAACTGTGGGGTCAGCGAATCGAGTTGCTCGGGAACCTGGCCGCGCGCCAAACGGTGGCGTTCGAGCGCGCAGGCCAGCGCCGCCAAATCAACACCCGTCTGGATAAATGCCGCCCGGGAACTCACGCGGGTGAGACTCGGCAGACACAGCGCGGAGAAGAGCCGGTGGCGAAAAAACAAGGCGTCCCGCGAAGGCGCCAGGGCCGCGGTGAGGCGCTCCTCTCCCTGGCGCGCGGCGCCAGGAGCGATTTGCCTCCGGGAAAGGTCGAAGGCCGGCAGTAGATCGTCTTGGGACATCCGGCTCAAATTGAGTTTTTCCAGGTCATACCAGCCGCGCGGCGCGATATGCAGGAGCAGCGGGAACAACTGAAAGCCTTCGCGATCGCCATCCCCTGCGTCCGCGATCCCTTCGAGACGTCCGTGGGAGCGGCAGACATAGTCGATGATACCAACGCCGAACAGGACGCTCTCGCTTTGAATCGCTCGTCGTCCGTCCGCCAGGAAGTCGAAGCCGCGCAGCCGCGCCTCCAGGATTTTCAACTGCGCCTCCGACCATTGGTGATGCGCCAACCCTTCGGCGATCGGTTGCAGCACCAGGTGGAATTGCGCGAACCGGACAAGTTGGGAGATCAAGATCGGTTCATTCCGGCTGGCGTCCGTCAGGCAAAACATCAAGCTGATATCGTTGAGGGCATCCTCCGTCCGATCGAGAGCCAACTCGGCCTCCGCCCGAAGCTGGAGAACCTGGCACAAGTGCTTGAGTGGGGCCAAGTGAGGCAGCAAGATAGCGGTGGGAGGCTGATGCGCGTAATCAATGTCGAAGCGGGAATAGGGTCGCCGACTGGCGGCCCGTAGTTCCTCCAAGACCGGGTCGCATTCGGATAATCCTTCCAACACTCCCAAAGCCGCCTCCTGCGGCGTGAAGTGGGTCGCGACAGCAACCGGTTCCCGCCGGGACGCGCCGTTGGTGGCGCTCAGGAATGCCGCATACCAGGCCGCCAAGTCCGTTCGCGCCCGGGTCCACGAATTTGAGCGCTCGCTAGCGCCCCCTTTCAGGCCGCTTGAGGCAGCATCATAACGTCGCGCGAACCCCTGCATACCCGCCAGCGACGGAGTCATCGCGAAATTCTCCGCGTCGGGCGCCGGGGGCGGCAACAACGCGAAAGCGTCGACCGCCTCCCCGCGCGCCGCCAACTGCTGGCGGTAGCCTTCCCACGCGCGATGACCGCGCCAATTCTCGCTCCCGTAAAACAGCAGGATCAACACCGCCAACCCCAGCAACCAGAAGAAGTAACGCCAGGTCCGCCACCAGCCGGCAAAACTGTCGGCCGCCGCCCGCTCCGCAGCCTCAGGATAATTGCAATCGCTCATGGGGAGTATTGACAACGCTGGCAGGCGGTCGTTTTGCCCGCCACCACAAAGGTCGCGCCGCTGTGGACAGCCGGGAGTGAACCATTATACATTCTCGGCCACAAGCTTATGTCCATAGCGGATATCCGAAGAGAATATACTTTAGGCGGACTGGAGCGGCAGGATCTGGATGCCGACGCGATTGCCCAGTTCAAGAAATGGTTCGACCAGGCCACAGGCGCCCGCGCCAGCGGACGCGTGCGCAAGTTCTTTATTCGCCTTTACAAGTCCCTGCTGCTGGTGATGGGCGCCGAACCCATGGATATCAACGCCATGACCCTCGCCACGGTGGACCCGGAAGGGCGGCCGTCGGCGCGCATTGTGCTGCTCAAAGGAATCGACCCGCGCGGATTCCTATTCTATACTAACTATGGCAGCCGCAAAGGCCGGGAATTAGCCGGTAATCCGAACGCGGCGCTGGTCTTCTATTGGGCCGACCAGGAACGCCAGGTCAGTGTGGCCGGAGCAGTCCAGAAGTTGTCCCCAGCAGAGTCGGAGGCTTACTTCAAATCCCGCCCGCGCGGCAGCCGTATCGCCGCTTGGGCGTCCAAGCAAGGCGAGGTCGTTCCCGACCGCGCGTACCTGGAATCCCAATGGGCCCGCCACGAGGCCGAATTCCCGGGCGCGGACGTGCCCCTCCCGCCTTACTGGGGCGGCTACGTCCTGGCTCCGTCGCGTCTCGAATTCTGGCAGGGCCGTCCTAATCGCCTCCACGACCGGTTCCGCTACACGCGTCAGCCGACCAACGAGTGGATCATCGAACGTCTCTCGCCATAGGAGCCGCAGACCCGCCCGTCACATCATCCAAGCTTGGACCATCTTCAGCGTAGCCAAAACGGCAAGCGCCATAGAGAGGTACCAGAGGGGCTTTTTCTTGGTGACCAGACAGATCGACCCGAGGGCGATGGCAATTTGAAAGACGGAGACGGCCGTACCCATGTAACCGCCTAACTCGTTGGCGCGGTTGGCGACGGCGCGAGCCGCGTCCCGCTCCTTTTCGAGGCCTTTGGCCTTCTCCATAATCTCCGCCTCGTCGGCCTTGTATTTGGCCACTTTGGCGTTGAAGGCGGTCATTCCGGCGGCGGTATCGGTCGGGGCTGTCTTGGGACCGATCTCGCGCAAGGCTTCGTAGAGGTTTTGTTTGATCGACTTGGCCTGGTAATAGCTCCATTGGTCGGAAGCCAGAGCCTGGTTGTAGGTCGAGTTGTTAAGCGAAACCAGGACCGCGCCGCCGTATTTGCCGGACCATTGACTGGCCACCGACGCGAGCACGGCAATGAAGACCAGCGACATCGAGGTGAATTTAGTCCAAGCCTCCCGCCGTTCCTTTTCTTGCTGAGCCGCGCGGTCGGCCTTCAAGTCGGCGATAAAGCCCTTGAGCTCCGCCAATTCTTTATCGAGTTGTTGAATGTCAGCCATAAATTGAGCAAGCGTAGCGGCAGGGACGCCGCTTAGTGTCCGCCGGCCAGGTACCGCTCCGCGTCGATCGCGGCCGCGCAGCCGCTGCCCGCCGCCGTCACCGCCTGCCGGTAAACGCGATCGGCGCAGTCGCCGGCGACAAAAACGCCCGGCACGTCCGTGGCGGCGCCCCGCTTGGGAATCAGGTAACCGGCTTCGTCCATGGCGAGCACCCCTTTGAATAACTGGGTGTTCGGCACATGGCCAATGGCCACAAAAACTCCGGCGCAGTCCAGGATCCACTCCGCCTCGGTCTTGACGTTCTTGAGTCGGACGCCCCGCACTTTTCCCTGCGTGACATCCAGGATCTCCACGACGACGGCATCCCAGACGGGGCGAATCTTAGGATGGGAGAGGACCCGGTCGGTCATGATCTTAGAAGCCCGCAATGTATCGCGGCGATGCACCAAATAGACCAGCGAGCCGAAGCGGGTCAGGTAGAGCGCCTCCTCGCAAGCCGAATCGCCGCCACCCACCACGACCAACGGTTGGTTGCGGTAGGCCGGCAGGGCGCCGTCGCACGTGGCGCAGTAGGTGACTCCCTTGTTTTCGAGCTTCAGTTCGCTTTCGATCTCGAGATGACGGTGACTCGCGCCGCTGGCGATGATGAGCGTTTCGGTTTCCATCCGCTCGCCGTCAACCGTCAGCGCCATCGGTTGGCGCGAAAGATCCACCGCCTCGACCAAAGCGAATTGGATACGGGCTCCGAATCGTTCGGCCTGTTTTTGCATCCGTGTCGTCAGCTCGTAGCCGTCGATCCCCTCGGGAAAGCCGGGGAAATTCTCAACTACGGTGGTGGTGGTCAGGAGCCCGCCCGGTTGGGTGCCGGTGAGCACCAGCGGCCGCAAATTGGCGCGCGCCGCGTACAACGCCGCCGTCAGCCCGGCGCAGCCCGAGCCCATGATAATAACTTTTTCCATAAGGATGGTAGAAGTTAGTTTTACGGCCGACGGTTGGCAAGGGAGGAATGCAACGGAAAGTCTATTGACCGATTCCAACAAGATGCTAGTGTGCAAGGAGAATCACGGAAGGAAAAAGCGGACAGACCAAACAACGAATATGCGCGCGGGTGTTCATTCCCAAGGTCAAGCGGCAAATTCAACACGCGTTCGGTTGTTCAAACATTGCGTTCGAACAACGCGGTCGGATCGTTTTTCCTGACGCGATTCTCGAAGACCCCTAAACATGCGCCCTTAATCGATCACCGCTCACGCTGCCATGAAAACCTCTCGCATTTCCGCTTTATTCTCCTTGTGCCTTGCCCTGTTCCCACTGGCCCCGGTTCGGGCCCAAACCTTCGTCGGCACGAATTCCCCCGGCGTGGGCTCCGACTTCACCTTTACGATAGGGGCCGGCGCAACCAACCTGTCGCTCGTGATCTCCAACGGCGCCACCGTTTTCTCGTATCTGCTACTCGACAACGGCGGCGCCCCCACGGACACGACCTTTGACTTCGCCGCCCGCGTCAATGGCCGGACCAACGAGATTAACCTGGAATCGCCGGAATTTGCGCCGGGCGTGTATGGGCTCAGAGTTTCGACCCCCCTGTCCTCCGCCAGCCACGCCTTCCATGTGGTGATGACCACTAACCGCACTGATTTGCGCTCCGCCGGCTACCCGGTGCTCAAGCCCTTGCTGTTTTCAACTGCCGGCGCCCTGACCAACAGCGGGAGCGGCGCCTGGCACTATTTCCAAGTGGACATGCCCTCCAACCTCCTGACCGGCTGGCGCGTGGTGTTGAGCTCCACCAACGCCACAACCCCCGGGCTTTATATTCAGCGGGGACAACCGCCGACGGCGGGCTCTTACGACAAGGCGGTGGCGCCGGGGCGCCCGATCGACACCATTATTTTTACCAAAGCGGAAGCCACCAATTCCACCTATTTCATCGGGGTTTACCAGGCTGCCGGCGCTGCCAGCTCCGCCAATTACATCCTGAGCACCGAACTGGCCTCCATCACCACCCTGGCGTGGGATCCCGGGACCACGGACGCGGGCACCCAGGTCTTTACCAATCAAAGCCTCACGGGCGGCGACTACTTTTTCTCGATTACCACCCAAAACACGGCCGATCAGGTTTGGCGCACCGCGCTAAACGTCTTGAGCAACGAAGCCGATGTTTACATGGAATACGGCACGCTGCCGTCGACTACCTCGTACAATTTCGCCTCAAAACAGGTCGGGTCGGATGGTTTCGTGCTGGCCCAAGGCTCGCAGTTCTCGCCGGGCCAGAATTGGTACCTCCTGGTTCACGCCACGCCGGGGAGTCAGTGGAACCTGGTGACCGGCGAGGCTTATGTACAGCCGCTTCCGCCGCTGGCGGCGGATGCCAGCAGCGGCGACTCGGCGACCATGGGGGCCGAGGGAATGCGTTTCTTCAAAACCACCATTACCACCAATACGCTGGCCTGGCGCCTTTGGCTCAATGGACTCACCAATCAACTCTATGTGAAACAATCAGCGGCGCCGCACCCTTACAGCACCTCCACCTACGACTTAACGCAACCCGGCCAGATGCTCGTCGTTCCGACCTATTTAAAGGCGGGCAGCCAATACTTCGTTGGCGTGGCAGGCAATCCAGGTCTGAATTTCACGCTGGACTCGCGCCAACAAGCGGTGACTAACCTGAGCTTCAACTCCACCTCGAATCTCACGGTGACCGGCTACGGCTACACGACGTTTCTGGTGCAGGTGCCCGTGCAGCAGATTGCCTGGCAAGTCAACGTCACCCCCTTATCCGGCAATGCCAATGTGGCCGTTCGCCGCGACAACGTCCCCAACGAATTCGTCAACGATGCCTTTTCCGAACCGCCCCCGGGGGTGGGCGCGAGCGTTACCCTCGTTCCTCCCACTTTGAGCAACGGCTCCTTCTATCTCACCGTCTATGGCGTCGGGCCGTACACCGTCAGCCTATTCAATGGCCAACCGGAGATCACCACAGTGGATTATGTTTTTTCCATCACCAACGATGCCCCGAGGCGAGTCGGTTGGCAGTATTACGTCGTGATCAACACGGCCGAGCAATTGGGCTCGCTGGGGTGGGAATTGGACTTGTCCAACCAGCTAGCAGGCATGGAAATCGCCATTCGCCGAAACGCGGTTCCCGGCGACTGGAATTATCGCAATAATCCCTACGATTATACCAGTTACTCGTCGCTCGGATACGAGGATTTTTCGAGCAAGCTCGGCTTCCTCCAGCACCCCAATCACCCGGCGGACGTTTGGTATATCGGCATTTACTCTCCGGCGGCGGCGCTGGGTAATTTCGTGCTGACGGGGAGCGTGCTAACCGGTCCGCCCGTGGCCTTCGACGGTGCCGGCAGTTTCACGAGCATTACGGCCCAGCCCGCCGGCAAGTATCAATATTTTACCATAACCGTGCCGACGAACGCCCTCGGGTGGGATTTGCGGCTGACCAACGCCTCCATCGGCGACCCGACGCTTTACGTGTGCCGGGACCAATTGCCGTCGCCGAACAATCCCAACTATTGGACGCCGTATTACTCGACCACCTGGCCCAGCGGCGATCAATGGCAGGCCAGCTATGACTGGACGAGTGATTATTATGACAACAACGGGGTTTATCGTTACGGCCAGGTGTTGGAGATGGGCATGGGCAACCCGCTTCAACCGGGGACCTACTACGCGGGCGTGGTCAATGGCAGCGGGACCAGCCCCATTAGTTACACCCTGCTGAGCCGGGGAATTGGAACCAACCTGAGCATCCCGATTATCAGTCTGCCGTTTACCAACGGCGTCATCAGCACGAACCTGCTGGCCCGGGAAGCAGCGTATTACTCGGTGGTAGTGCCGACCAATATCTCCAGTTGGAGGCTGCGGCTGGGAACCAATTCCGGTGATTCCTTGCTCATGCTTCAAAAAGACTTCTTGCCTAACGTGATGGCGGGCGGTAACGCCCCGACCTACCACTACGGGGGGCGAAAAATGCAGCGACCCGGCAATGAGCAGTATCTGCTCATGCCGGCCAGCGGCCAGTCTAACCTCGTCGCCGGCGTCTATTACCTGGCGGTCGCCAGCGAAGGGATGAATCCCAGCTACCCTTACCTCGGCACCAACTCCAGCGCCTTCACTTTGACCAGCTTCGGGACCTTGAGCGTTTCAAACCTGGGGGTAGTGGACAACACCGGTCTTACGGACATTCTGGTGACGAACAGCGTTGAGGCTGGACAGATCAGCCCTTTCCAATTTGTGACGCCGGCGGGAACTTTGGCGATCGAGGTCTTCCTCGAGAATCGGGTAGGCAATCCAGTCATGACCTTGCGGGCAGACGCTCAGTGGCCGGATGTTACGGATGGCTACGGCAATGATGGCGGCCAGAGTTACTCCTGGAGCAGCCCCACGTTGATTAACATCCCCAATCCCGTGGCAACCAATTATACGCTGATGGTGCAAGCCGTGCAATCGGGGGGCGATGCGAGCTATCGGATCCGCATCCATGCGCTGGTGCCGCAGCCAGTGATCTTTGATGGCGGTTACTACGCTGTGGCTGGCCAGGCCGCCGGCGTCTGGCAATATTTTAGCATTTCGGTGCCAACGAACGTTTTCGGGTGGGATCTGCGGCTGACTAATGCGTCCAGCGGCGACCCCACGCTCTACGTGTGCCGAGACCAGTTGCCGTCGCAAAACAACCCCAACTATTGGACGCCGTATTATTCGACCACCTGGCCCAGCGGCGATCAATGGCAGGCCGGCTATGATTGGACGAGCGACTATTATGACAACAATGGCGTTTATCGTTACGGCCAGGTGTTGGAGATGGGCATGGGCAACCCATTGCAACCGGGAACCTATTACGCGGGAGTAATCAGCGGCAGCGGGACCAGCCCCATTAGTTACACCCTATTGAGCCGGGGCATTGGAACCAACCTGAGCATCCCGATTATCAGCCTGCCGTTCACCAATGGCGTCGTCAGCGCCAACTTGCCGGCTCGCGAAGCGGCGTATTACTCGGTAGTGGTGCCGACCAATCTTCCCAGTTGGAGGCTGCGGCTAGGCACCAATTCCGGTGATTCCTTGCTCATGCTTCAAAAAGACTTCTTGCCTAACGTGGCGGCGGGCGGTAACGCCCCGACCTACCACTACGGCGGGCGAAAAATGCAGCGCGCCGGCAATGAGCAGTATCTGCTCATGCCGGCCAGCGGCCAATCCAACATCGTCGCTGGCACCTATTACCTGGCGGTCGCCAGCGAGGGCATGAATCCAAATTATCCCTATTTGGGAACCAATTCCAGCTCCTACACCCTCACCAGCTTTGGGACGTTGAGCGTTTCGGACCTTGGGATAGTGGACAACACGGGTCTTACCGACATCCTGGTGACGAACAGCGCTGAGGCGGGAGAGATCAGCGCTTTCCAATTCGTGGTCCCCCCCACCACCTTGAGCCTGGAGGTCTTCCTGGAGAATCGGGTGGGTAATCCAGTCATGAACTTGCGGGCGGACAATCAGTTGCCGGATGTGTCGGATGGTTATGGCAACGATGGCGGCCAGAGTTACGCCTGGAACAGCGCTACGTTGATCAACATCGCCAACCCGCTGGCAACCAACTATACGCTGATGGTCCAAGCGGTGCAATCGGGAGGCGACGCCAGCTATCGGATTCGGATCCACGCGCTCGGACCGCTGCCGGTGGCTTTTGACGGGGGCTTCAGCGCCATCACCAACCAGACCGCCGGAACCTGGCAGTATTTTGTCATCAACGTGCCCGAAAACGCCGTCGGGTGGGATTTGCGGGTGACCAATACATCGAGCGGCGACCCCAACCTGTATGTATGCCGGGACCAGTCGCCATCGACCAGCAATCCCAACTATTGGACGCCGTATTACTCAACCACCTGGCCCAGCGGCGATCAATGGCAGGCCGGCTATGATTGGACGAGTGAATATTATGACAACAACGGTGTTTATCGTTACGGCCAGGTGTTGGAGATGGGCATGGGCAACCCGCTGCAACCCGGAACCTACTACGTGGGCGTCATCAACGGCAGCGGGACCAGCCCGTTCAGTTACACGCTGCTAAGCCGGGGCATTGGGACGAGAATGAGCATCCCGATCACCAGCCTCGCGTTCAACGATGGCGCGGTCACCAACCTGGACCTGAATGGCCGCGAGGCCGCTTACTATAGCGTGCTCGTGCCTACCAATACGCCCAACTGGAAACTGCGCCTCGCGAACGTCTCGGGCGAAACGCTGCTGGCGGTGCAAAAGGACGCCTTGCCCAACGTGGCGGCCGGCGGCAACACCCCTACCTACCATTACGGCGGGCGCAAGATGCAGAAAGCGGGCAACGAACAGTATCTTCTGCTGCCCGCCTCGGGCCAATCCAACCTGTTGGCGGGGACCTATTACCTGCTGGTGGCTAGCGAGGGCATGAACCCAAGCTATCCGTATCTAGGTACCAACTTCAGTTCATACATCCTCACAAGCTTCGGCGCGCAGACCGTAATGAATTTGGGCACGGTGGGTCTTACCGACTTTCTGGAGACCAATCTGCTGCAAGGCGGTGAAAATGCGCTGTATCAGTTCGCCATTCCGACGGGCGTGGCCGCCGTGGAGGTTCGGTTGGATAATGTGACTGGGGGTCCCTATATGACCCTGGCCATCGGTACCAACGTGGTGGCGCCCTATAACAGCTACGGTAATGATGGGGGAGTTGGTTCTTCCTGGAGTTCGCCAACGATCATTACGCTTCCAAATCCCACCGTCACCAACTATTCGCTGACCGTACAGGCCTACTCCTCCGGCGGGCTCATTGTGGACGCCGTTTCGACGGTTCACATTCGACAAATGCCAACCCCTTTACTCACCTTCGATTCGAGCCTGAACGGCGGCGGGGTTTCCAATAGCGCCTCCGGCGTCCTGCTCAATGGCCAGAGCGCTTTTTATGAGATCGTAGTCCCGTCCACTCTCAGGGAACAGCCCGTCTTCGGTTGGAAACTCGACGTGGCCCAAACCGCCGGCACCGCCAGCATCCGGGTGCGAAAAGGGCTGCTGCCCGATGATGCCAATTATTATGACGGAACGTCCCCCTTCAACACGGCCGAGGCGATCATCGTACCGCCGTATCTCACACCCGGGACTTGGTACATCGAGGTGCGCGGCGCCGGGTTGACCAGTTACACCCTGACCAGCAGTAATCTGCGGTTGAAGCGGCCCGCCTGGGAGATGCCGGTCGAGGGTAACCCGGTGACCACTCCGGGCCTGCCATCGGCTGGTCCGCTTTTCGGGGACAGCGGCGTGGATGGCAGCGGAGCGGCGCTGCCCGGCGACCAGGGAATCGACCTGGCCCAAGGCACCTTCGACTACTACACCGTGATCGTGCCGCCGGGTAACATCGGGGTGATGCGCACACGGTTGGACGCGATCAGCGGCAATCCCAACCTCTACATCCGCGTAGGCAACGCGTCGACGTTAAGCCATTACCAGAACGGCAATTGGGGCGCGACGCTCTACGACAGAAACCTGAGCGCGGCCGGCGGCAGCGAGTATGGCAACTGGGTTCCGGTTAATGGCCGCTATGAGAATTATCTGACCAATGGCACCTGGTATCTGGCGGTACAGGCGGGAGGCAACTCCAACGTGCGCTACCGCTTGCGGCTCTTCAGCGGGATCGTCAACGACCTGGCGCTCAATGGTGGCAGTTACACCGGCCAAAACCTCGCCGCCGGGGATTGGCTATATTATCGGGTGCACATCCCGACGAACGCGCCGGTTGATTGGAATGTCACCTTCAGCCAGCAATTGGGGGATGTGGTGATGTACGTGCGCGACCGGGTGCCTCCGGGCCAAGGCGTCTCGATCACCGATTATAGGGATTGGGTGGATGATAACAAGAACCATAGCTCCGCATACGCGAGCTATAATCCGCCTGGGACCTACACCTTCACCACGCCCCCGGTGCGGCCGGGGAGCGCGTATTTCCTTGGTTTCCGCGCGGTGAGCGACGCCACCTTCTCGGTAAGTTGCTCCACCAACGGCGGTTACATCAATTACGATACCGCGATCCCGTTTTACGGCGGCGCGCTCGCCACGAGCGTGCCCGCCTATGGCGCACTCAACCTCCGCATCGACGTGCCCGCCGATGCCCGACGCTTGGTCATGAATTTCACCAATGTCAGCCCCTTCGACCTTTACTTGGACCAAGGCAGCGTTCCCGCCCGCGACGGAACCGATCCCTGGTCCAGTCTGGGTACCGCCAATCCTGTGGTAAACCAGGAGCTTTACAATGCCACGGGCTGGCCCTGGCTGCCTAATTACATGTACTTCCTCTTTGTCACCAACGTCACTGGATCGGCCCAGAATTTCGCCTTTGGCGTCAATGGCCTCAATTGCGCCACCGACGATTTCGATCATGACGGCCTGCCGGACTGTTGGGAGCTGAGCTACTGGCCCAGCATCTATTCCTACGGGCCCAACGATGATCCCGACGGCGACGGCGTGCGCAACCTCGACGAGTACCTCGAAGGGACCGACCCGACCGATCCCCTGTCCTTCCACCCCCGGTTGCAGGTCAACGCCGCGTATGGCTCCGTCGTTGCCAATCCCGCCGGGAATCCCACGACCACCCCACCCAAGCTGTGGTATAATCTCGGTCAAACCGTGCAACTGACCGCCGTGCCGAACACGGGTTACGGGTTCCTGGGCTGGAGCGGCGATGCCTCCGGCGCCGCCAACCCGCTGACCATCACCATGAACGGCCACAGCAACATCACCGCCATTTTCGGGGTCACCCAGGCGCCTAACGCGGATTACCAGTTCCAAAACGACCTGCACAGTTCGGTTGGCACCCCACCGGACCTGACGGACATCGCGGCGGGCAACACCTTCGTGCCGGCGGTGGTCGATGGCATTTCGCGGACGGTCTATCGCTTCTCGACCGGTAGGAGCGTCGAACTGCTCCCCGCCGATGGAGTCATCCCGACCAATGTCTATACGATGGTTCTGTTGTTCAGCTTCGACCAGGTCTCCGGCTGGCGCCGCATTCTGGATTGCAAGAATCCGCCCAGCAACAACGGGCTCTACCTGGTTAATGGCCAACTCTCCTTCTATCCGATGGCCACCGCCCCCAGCGCCACCATCTCGCCCAGCAATTATGTTCAGATAGTGATCACGCGCGACGCCTCCAGTAACGTGGTGGCCTATGTTAACGGAGTTCAGCAACTCAGTTTCGTGGATAACCAATTGATGGCTACCTTGAGCGGTTCGCCGGAGTTGCTCCGGTTTTTCAAGGACGACTCCACTGAGGATGCGTCAGGCGCTGTGGCGCGCATCCGGCTCTACAGCGAGGTAATGCCTCCCGCCCAAGTGGCGGCGCTCGACGTTCTGCCCGGCGGGCCCGTTCCGCCGCGTCTGCTGACCCCCTATTTCAAAGGCGGCGCGCTCAACTTGCCCGCCCTGGTAACGCCTGGCTTGGCTTATCGACTACTGGTTTCGCCCGACCTCGTAAACTGGAGCGCGACTGAGACCAACACGCCAACGGCCAGCCCCTTTACGTTTATCGACTCCCAAGGCGTGACGCTCAAGAAGCGTTTCTATCGATTGGTCACGCCATAACCTCCCACGGAGGACGAGTTTCCTCTTTGGACTCCACGCCGGCGCGGCTAGACTGCGCCGGCCGTTTTTTTAACGAACGAACTATGACCTCCGCCATCATCGTAGCCGCCGGCAAAGGCACCCGCATGGGACCGAACGTGGACAAGCTGTTTCTGGAACTTAACGCTCGTCCTGTGGCCGCTCATACCTGGGCGCGGTTCGAATCGGCCGGCTGCATCGATGAAATCGTCGTGGTCGTTCGCGAGGGAATGCAAGCGGCGTTCGAAGACCTGGCCGCCCGTTACGGCTTTCGCAAGCGGTATCGGCTGGTAGCCGGGGGTAAAGAACGCCAGGATTCGGTCTGGAATGGCCTGCTGGCAGTGGCGCCCGAGGCCGACATTGTCGCCATCCAGGACGCGGCTCGCCCCTGCACCGCGGAGGCGCTGATCGCCGCCACTATCGCTGCCGCCCGCGAGACCGGGGCGGCCGTCGCCGCCCAGGCGGTCACGGATACCATCAAGGAATCCGGCACGGGCCATCTGATCGAGCGGACGCTCGACCGCGCGCGCCTCTGGGCCGTTCAAACCCCCCAGACCTTCCGCGTCGAAGTCATCCGCCGCGCGCTGAACGAGGTACGCCGCCGCGGACTGCTGGTGACGGATGACACAGCGGCCTGCGAGTTGATCGGCCAGCCGGTCCGCCTGGTGGTCAGCCCCCTGCCCAATCCAAAAGTGACGCGTCCCGAGGACTTGCCCTATGTCGGGCTTTTGCTGAAGGCTGCCTGGACGCCGGAGGACGCCGACTCCAAACCCAATCCGGTGGGACCCGAGGGCGGTTGAACGCGAGGAAGCAGACAAGCCGCTCCTTCCGCAACCGCTTACGGGTCCGTTGATCTTCCTGTTGGCTTGCTCGAAGTCGGGCGATCGGCTATTTTCTCCCGAGTTACAGGATTGAGGAAGCTGATTTGATGAACGAAATTGATGTAGATGAGGCAAAAAAGGCCGCTGACGCAAGCCCGGAGCGCGGGCCCGAAGGATCAGCGCCGACCGATTTGAGCGGGGTGTCGGCAGAACAGCTTGAGGAGCTAAGAAAACGGGCCGCCAAAGCCGACGAGCATTGGGACCGATTGCTCCGCACGACGGCCGACTTCGATAACTATAAGAAACGCGCCGCGCGCGAGAAACAGGACACCGCCAAGTTCGCTAACGAGAGCTTGCTGCAGAAGCTCATCCCGGTCCTCGACAGCTTTGACATGGCGCTGGCCGCAGCGTCTCAGGCCGCGCAGGCCCAGGCGGTGGAATCTTTGCAAGCGGGCATTACCATGGTCCATCAACAGCTCAAGTCCGCGCTGGCCGAGGCGGGTTTGGAAGAGGTGGACGCCAGCGCCAAAACCTTCGATCCGAACCTGCACGAGGCCGTGTCCCAACGCGAAACCGCCGAGGCGCCTGAAGGCCAGGTAGTGCAGCAACTGCGCAAGGGATACAAACTGCGCGACCGTCTCTTGCGGCCCGCAACGGTGATTATCGCCAAACACCCCGCCGCTTGATCCATGACCAAGCGCGATTATTACGAAGTCCTGGGGGTGGAGCGTTCGGCCAGCGCCGAGGATCTCAAAAAGGCTTACCGAAAGCTGGCCGTAAAGTACCACCCGGACAAGAACCCCGGCGACAAGGCTTCCGAAGAGAAGTTCAAAGAGCTCGGTGAGGCTTACGAAGTGCTCAACGACGCGCAGCGTCGCGCCGCTTACGACCAGCATGGCCATGCCGCCTTCGACCGCCGGGCCCAAGCCCGGTCCGCCGGCGGCTTTCACGACCCGTTCGATGTGTTCCGCGAGGTTTTCGGCGGCGGCAGTATTTTCGAAGATCTCTTCGGGGGCGGACGCGCCGACCCCAGCCAGCCGCAGCGCGGCGAGGATTTGCGCTACGACATGGAGCTGTCGTTCGAGGAGGCGGCCCGCGGCTGCCAAAAGGAAGTCGCGCTGACCAAGCCTGAGCGATGCGATACCTGCGACGGGAGCGGCGTCGAAGCCGGTTCCCAAATCCGGGTCTGCCCCACCTGCGGTGGTCGAGGCCAGGTCATTAGCTCTCGCGGCATCTTCAGCATCGCGCAGACCTGCCCGCACTGCCAGGGCGCGGGTCGCGTTGTCGAACGCCCCTGCAAAGCCTGCCGCGGCGCCGGTCGTTTGGAGCGCACGAGCAAGATCACACTGCGAATTCCGGCGGGGGTCGACACCGGCTCGCGCTTGCGATCGTCCGGCAACGGCCAGGCTGGCTATCGCGGCGGCCCTTCCGGCGATCTTTACGTCTTCCTGCATGTGCGCCCGCACGATATCTTTCAGCGCGACGGAGATGACTTGCTTTGCGATGTGCCCGTGAGTTTTGTGCAAGCGGCTCTCGGGGCGGAGATCGAAGTTCCCACCCTCGATGTTAAAACGCCGCTCAAAATCCCGCCGGGCACCCAACCGGGCACCCTGTTCCGACTCAAAGGCAAAGGCATGAAGAACCCTCAGGGCTATGGCCTTGGGGACCTCCACGTCCGCATCAACGTCGAAGTGCCGAGCCATCTCTCGGCGGGTCAGAAAGCCAAACTCGAGGAATTTGCCGAGTTGTGCAACGGCAAGGAAAGCCCCATCAGCCAAAGCTTTTTCGAAAAGGCCAAGAAGCTCTTTCAGTAACGGAGCCCATGCGCCGATTCTACCTGCCACCCAGCGAATGCGGGACGGAGTGGCTTTGGCTAACCGACCGCGAGGCCCATCACGCCTTGCACGTGCTGCGAATCGTTCGCGGCGACTCGGTCACCGTGCTGGACGGCTCAGGCGGGGAGCTGATCTGCCAGGTGAGTGAACTGTGCCGGGATAAGGTCGGGTTGGCCGTGCGCGAACGCCGATCTCATCCTTCGCCGCCGACTCGGGTAACCCTGATTCAGGCCATTCCCAAGGCGAAACTCATTGAATCCATTATCCAAAAGGCCACCGAACTGGGGGCCGTCTTGGTGGCTCCCTTGCTCTCCGAGCGGGTCGCCATGCAAATCGACAACGACGGCGCCCGGCGGAAGGCGGAAAAATGGCAATGGGTCGCGATCGAAGCGATCAAGCAATGCGGCGCCCCCTGGTTGCCGCAAATCCTGCCGCCCATGACGCCTCAACAATTTCTCGCTTGCAAGGAGCCGATGGAACTGTCGCTGGTCGCCTCGCTCCAACCCGGCAGCCGCCACCCTCGAACCGTGGTCGACGCCTTTCGCGCTACCCACCACCGAGCTCCCGCCAGCGTCGGGGTGTGGATCGGCCCCGAAGGCGATTTCAGCCCCGAGGAAATCGCCCTCATCGAAGCGGCCGGCAGCCAACCGATCACCCTGGGACCGCTGGTGTTACGCGTGGAAACAGCCGCAGTCTATTGCCTGTCTATTCTCCGTTACGAACTCCAGCATCCGCCGCATGAGTCCGCTGGATTAAGACCCGGAAGCGTCCCCCCAGATGCTCGGGGTGAGTGAGGGTCAAGAACTGGCGGTTGTGCTTGGAAGTCCAGGCTTCGAATCGGGCGCTCCCTTCCCAAATCCCGGCCGCCAACCGCGTGAGAAACCGCCCTTGGGTCTCCAACGTCTCCGTTTCCAGTCCGGCGGCCTCTCCCGCAGCCTGAAGGGCGGAGAAATCCACGTGGGCTGTCAGGTCCTGGCCTCCGGGCTTGCCCAGCAAATCGCGGGATTGTTGGTGCCCGGAGTAGGCTCGGAGCGTGCCTTCCTTGCGCTCCGGCGAGAGCATGGACTCGGCGGTCAGTCCATAATCGATGGTGACCAACCTTCCACAGGCCAAGGCGGCGGCAGCCTCGCGCCACCAACTGGACGCCGCCGGGCAGAAATCCAGGATGAACCCCTCCGGCAAAATCGCCGCCAATTCCGCAGGCGGGCTCGGCAAGATTTGCAGTCCGGAGAGTGGGGACTCGGGGTGGCCACTCGGCAAGTCCTGCCGCTCCAAGCGCGTCCAGTCGAATTGCCCTTGGCGAAGAGTCACTCCCAGTTCGAACCATCGCCGCTGCCGAGCGTCCCAGACCAGGCGATGGACGGGAAAGGCATCCAGGAGTTCGTTGGCAAAAACAACGCCGCGAATCCCCGCCTGGCAAGGGCCCTCGGCCAATTCGGAGATCCCCTCCACCCAACGGACCTTGCGACCGAATTCGTCCAGAGTTCGTCGTTGCCATTCACGCCTCCGTTTCGACGGCTCTGCCAGGCAATACTCCATCCGTTCGAAAAGCTCGGGTCGCCATCGGCGCATCCAACCGAGTATGTCCCGAGCTAACCGCCCACCGTGTCCCCCCGCTTCCACCAATCGCACAGCAGCCGACTCGCTCTCCATCCAGACGGCAAACTGCAAAGCCAATAACTGACCAAAGAGGCTACCTACGCTCACGCTCGTGTAGTAATCCCCCGCCCGTCCGATGTTGTCCTCTTCCCTTTCATAGTATCCATGATCAGGACAATACAAGGCCAACTCCATAAACCGAGCAAAAGAGATCGCGCCTTGAGCAAGGACTTCGCGCCGTATTTTTTCATTAACTTCGTTCACCGCGAACAAACTGGTTCGAAATAAGCTATAGCGGAGACCGACGGTACCGAATCCTATGGCGAAGATCGACGCTTTCTTCAATTTGATGTTTGAGCAAAAGGCCTCAGACCTGCACCTTTCGTCGGGCAACAACCCGATGCTGCGCATCAACGGCGAGCTTCACCGCGTGGACCATCCCCCCCTCGACAGCGATGACCTCAAGAAGATGTTGTACGAAATCGCTCCGGAGTACAAGACCAAGGTCTTCGAGGAAACCGGGGACGTTGATTTTGGCTACGAAATCCCCAATATCTCGCGCTTTCGGGCGAATTTCTTCAACCAGAAGAACGGGGTCGCCGCCGTCTTTCGGCAAATCCCGACTAAAGTGCTGTCCTTTGAGGACTTCGAGAAACTCGGAGCGCCGTTGCCGCCAGTATTGAAGAAATTTACGATGCTCAACCGGGGTCTGGTCGTGGTGACCGGCCCCACCGGCTCGGGCAAGTCCACCACGCTCGCAGCCATGGTGGATTACGCCAACAAGAACCGTCGGGACCATATCATCACGATTGAAGACCCGATCGAATTCGTGCATGAGAGCAAGAATTGCCTGATCAACCACCGCGAGGTTGGGGTAAACACCAAGTCCTTCGCGGCCGCCCTGCGCGGGGCGTTGCGCGAAGACCCCGACATCATCCTGGTCGGCGAGTTGCGCGACCTGGAGACAATCGAACTGGCGCTGGTGGCGGCGAGCACGGGCCACTTGGTCTTCGGCACGCTACACACGCCCAGCGCGTCCAAGACGGTCGATCGTATTATTGATGTCTTCCCTGCCGAGCAACAGAACAAAGTCCGCGCCACGCTCTCAGAAGCCCTCAAAGGCGTTGTCGCCCAAAACCTGTTTCGGCGGGTGGACAAGAAAGGGCGGGTGGCCGCCCTGGAGATTCTGGTCTTCACCACAGCCATAGCCAACCTGGTCCGCGAGGGTAAGACGCACCAAATACCCGGCATGATCCAGGTGGGAAAGCGGCTCGGCAACCAGCCCTTTGACGACGCCATTATGGAACATCTCCGCATGAAACGCATCTCACCCGAGGAAGCGTACGACAAGGCCCAGGACAAGAAGAAATTCCGCGCCTTCCTGGCCCGTCCCCCCGAGGACGATGAGACCTGAGCCGCCTGACAAAGAACACAATTTATGCGCCGGCCCGAATTGGATGGCATACTCGCCACGATGCTCGAATCCCAGCCCGAAGTCTCGGACTTGCTCTTCACCGCGGACAAACCCATGCAGGTGGAGTCCTTCGGCGAACTCAAACCGGTGGACTGTGATCCGCCAATTCCTCGTCTCACGCCTTTTCAGACCGAGATGATCGCGCTCAACCTGGTCGGCGACAATCAATGGCACATCGCCGACTTGCTCCGCCACGGCTCGTGCGACACCTCCTACACGCTGGCCGACAAGGCCCGCTTCCGCATCAACATCTTCTCGCAGCGCGGCAATTATTCGATCGTCCTACGCCAACTCAATACCACGGTGCCAACGCTGGCTTCGTTGAAGTTGCCGGAGATCATCCAGCAAGTTCCCAAGGAAAAAACCGGGTTGGTGCTGGTTACCGGGGCCACTGGGTCCGGCAAATCCACCACCCTGGCAGCGATTCTCTCCGAGATTAACCATACCAAGTCGGTCCATGTCGTCACCCTTGAAGACCCGGTGGAATTCATCCACAAGCACGAAAAAGCCACGTTTAACCAGCGGGAGCTAGGGACGGATTTTGATAATTTCGCCAGCGGGCTCCGAGCCGCTCTCCGGCAGGCCCCCAAAGTCATCCTGGTCGGAGAAATGCGGGATCGGGAAACCGTGAAGATCGCCATGAGCGCGGCCGAGACTGGCCATTTGGTGCTCAGCACTCTGCACACCATCGATGCCGGCCAGACCATCAACCGCATTCTGGGCATGTTCGAAACCGAGGAACAAGAGCAACTCCGTGCGCGCCTGGCCGACTCGCTCCGATGGGTCGTGAGCCAGCGGTTGGTGCCTAAGTTAGGCGGCGGACGCTTCCCGCTCTTCGAGATCATGGGCTCCAACCTGCGCGTCCAGGAAACGATCCGGATGGGCGAAACGGAAGGCAAGACCTTCTATGAGATCATTGATGCCAGCCAATCTTTCGGCTGGCACACCTTTGACGCCTCGGCGCTCGAAGCCTATGAACAGGGGAAAATTTCCGAGGAAACCGCCCTGCTCTATTGCACCAAGCGCGGTCCCGTCACCCGCGGCATGGACAACATCAAGAAGACCCGAGGGGAGTCGACCTCGGAGTTGCACACCCTGCGGATGAAGTCCGGCGCCGATGCGGGCAAACCCGGCGGAGCTCTCTCCAAACCCGTGCTAAGACTCAAGTAAGGCTTGCTCCATGGCGGACAAATTTGAATTCATCAGCGCTTCCGATAAACCGGCCCTGTTGGCCTTCTCCTCCCCATCGTGGCTGGATATCGTTAAGGCAGCCCTTCAGGACCTGGGTTACAAGGTTCACACCGCCGCCACCCACAGCGACTTCCTGGTGCGCTTCAGCCAGGTCCGTTACCATGTCGTCATCCTCGAGGAGTTGTTCGCGGCCAATAATATCGAAGAAAATGTGACGCTGAAGGACCTGCAAACCATGCCCATGAGCCTGCGAAGACACGCCACGTTTATCCTTGTCGGCGATTCCTTCCAGACCTTCACGCCCATGCAAGCCTTCCAACAAAGCGTCCATGCCGTCATCAACAGTTCCGAGTTGTTCCTCATGCAGCAACTCATCGAGAAGGCCGTCGCCGAAAACACCCTTTTCCTCACCAGTTTCCACCAAGCGCAAGCGCGCGCTTACGCGGAAACGCCGAAATAGCGCCCTGCCCGGCCGGCCATCGCCCCGCAAACGGCTTGCCGCCGGCTCGGGATTAGGCTAGCTTCCCTTTACTATGGAAGAGAACGCAGGACCACCATCTTCGCCCCCGCCACCGACCTCCGCGGGCGCGCCGCCCGTTATTGTCCCGCCTCCACCCATCGCGCCGCCACCCACCCTTCCAACCTCCGCCCCGGCGCGCGCCGGGCGGGGCTGGATGATTTGCTCCCTTGTACTCCTGGTGTTGCTCGCCGTAAGCCTGCTCTATCACATTGCTGGTTGGGTCGGTAGCCTCACCCGCGGCCTGGGTGGCTCGCATTACGCTCGTTCAAGCGGACCGAAGCTGGACGAAGTAGTTCTGGAAGAAAGCGCAGGGAATGACAAAATCGCCGTCGTGGCCGTCAATGGGGTCATTAGCAGCCAAGGGGCGGAACCGGGCGGGTCCAGCATGGTGGAAGCGCTCAAGGCGCAACTGCGGCGCGCGCTCGAGGACGAAGACGTCAAAGCCGTCATCCTCAAGGTGGATTCACCCGGAGGAGAAGTTTTGGCCTCAGATGAGATCTACCGCGCGATTGTGGACTTCCAGAAGAAACGCCCCGGCAAACCGGTCATCGCCTCGATGGGGGACCTGGCCGCCTCAGGCGGGTATTACATTTCTTCACCCTGCCGCTGGATTGTCGCCAACGAATTGACCATCACTGGAAGCATCGGAGTGATCATGCATGGATACAATTATCGAGTCTTGATGGACAAGATTGGACTGCGGCCGGAGGTGTACAAGAGCGGGAAATTCAAGGACATGCTCAGTCCGGACCGGGAACCCGACCAGATATCGGCCGAGGAACGAGGCATGGTGCAGAAACTCATTGACGAGACGTACGGCCGGTTTCGCAACGTGGTGGCCGAAGGCCGCGCGTGGTCAAACCACGCCAACAACGGCGGCGGACGCGCTTTAAGCGACGATTGGGGCCAGTATGCCGATGGTCGAGTCCTTTCAGGCAAGGAAGCCCTCGAACACGGTTTCGTTGACCAATTGGGCAACTTTGACGACTCCGTCGCCCGCGCCAAAGCCATTGCGGGAATCTCCAAGGCCACCGTGGTTCAATATCAACAGCGCTATGACCTGTCTGAACTGCTCCGCTTTTTCGGCAAATCGGACGCCCGCGCGATCAAAGTGGATCTGGGCGTGGATTTTCCCAAATTGCGCGCCGGACAGCTTTATTTCCTTTCCCCCGCCTTCCTTCCTTAACTCAAGGTGGGAATCGCTTTCGGGTGGGTTGCCGCCTGCCGCAGCTTAGTTGGGGTCTGCTAAGGGTGCCTTTAATACCGCCTATGCGCTCCTGGCCGTAGCGTATAGGCCTTCCCGCCGACGGGAACCCGACAACGGCAGGCGCCGGGGCCATGACGGCCGCTTGCGGGCTGGAAGGCCCGCAAACAGCCAACCCAAATGTCCGCGGTAAGATCAGCCGCAACCGCCCAAGGCTTTGGTCCCGCCGCGTTGCTAAAAGATAGTTGACTGTTGGCGGGTGCGTTTATTTGTTTGCCAACGGCCGCGCAACATTTAACCTATCGACCCCAGTTTACAGTTTATGGTAGCTCAAAGTAAACAACACAAAGGGACCCGTGTCCAAGGCCGCCGTCGGCCGAAGAAAGTTCGTTCCCACCGCAGCCCGCAGAGCACTGGCGCAAGGGCATTGGGCGCGCCGCGCGCGACCGAACCGGAGGAGGAGCTTGCCAAGACGCGCGATCTAGTCGGCGAGAACGGAGCGGTCAAAGAGCCTCTCCTGGTGGAGTCAGAAGAGGAGGAGCCCAAAGAGGAGGATTTGGCAAAAGAGGAGGCGGCGCTGAAGGCGGCCGATTCTGACGACCAACCCCTGGTCGAAACCGAGGCGGAAGAACCGGCCGAGCGCGGCCGCGAACGATCCGCTTATGATGGGGACACGGCCATCAAACTTTACTTGCGCGAGATCGGGCAGGTGAAACTCCTGACCCCGCAGGAAGAGATCGAATTGGCGGCGCGGATCAAGAAGGGAGACAAAAAGGCGCGGGAGCAGATGATCAAAGCCAACTTGCGCTTGGTGGTCAAGATCGCGCGCGATTATGAGGGTATTGGCCTGCCGCTGCTGGACCTGATCAGTGAAGGCAACATTGGCCTGATGAAGGCCGTCGAGCGGTTCGACCCCGCCAAGGGAGGCAAACTCTCGACCTACGGTTCGTGGTGGATCAAACAATCGATCAAACGGGCCTTGGCCAACCAATCGAAGACCATCCGCCTGCCGGTCCACTTAGTGGACAAGATCTCCAAAATGCGCCGTACCTCGATGCGGATGCAGGAAGAATTGGGGAGAGAGCCGACCGATGAGGAGTTGGGCGAGGAGTTGGGCATTACCTCCTCTCGCGTCTCACAGATGCGGATGGCGGCTATTCGGCCCGCTTCTCTGGACGCCCCCATCGGCGACGAGGACTCGAATAATTTCGCCGAAGTGGTGCAGGACGAAAGCGCGGACACTCCCTACGAGCAACTGGAAGAAAAGACCGTGACCCGGATGCTCCAGGAAATGGTTAAGACGCTTGACCCGCGGGAGGCGACAATCCTGCGCGCCCGATTCGGGCTGGATGGCGGCCCGCAGAAGACCCTCGAGGAAGTCGGCCAAAAATTCGGAGTGACGCGCGAACGGGTGCGCCAGATTCAGAATATCGCCTTAAAGAAACTGCGCAAAATGATCGAGAAGATGGAAACGACCCGGAGCTAGGCGCTTCGGAAACAATGAAGGCCAATCGTCGGTCGCGACCTCCCTGCGGCGCAACCCCGAATTCAACTCATGAATAAGCTACCTCCGACCGTCAAGGAAATCGAATGCGCCATCCGCACCATCCCGGATTTTCCCAAGGCGGGGATCCAGTTTAAAGACATCACGCCGGTGCTGGCCGATGCGCGGCTGTTTGCGGGGAGTATCGACCTGCTCACCGAGGGCTATCGCCCCGGCATGGTTGACGCCGTGATAGGCATCGACGCCCGCGGCTTCATTTTCGCGGCGGCTGCCGCGGTAAAGCTGGAGGCCGGCTTCGTCCCCATTCGCAAGCAGGGCAAGCTTCCTTTCCAAACTCATGAGCAGCAATACGACCTCGAATACGGGACCTCAACCGTAGCCGTCCACGTGGATGCCCTGAAGCCCGGGAGCCGGGTCCTCATCATCGACGACCTTCTGGCCACCGGCGGCACCGCCGGTGCGGCTGCGGCCTTGGTGAGCAAACTCGGCGGTAATATCCTCGAGATCTCCTTCCTTATCGAGTTAGGCTTCCTGGCCGGACGACAAAAGCTCAAGGATTACAAAGTCCGATCCCTTGTCATTTACTAATTATGCCCTTGGTCATCAATCCCTCCCTCAAAGATGTGCCGGTTTACCAACCGGGCCGTCCGATCGAAGAAGTCGCGCGTGAACTCGGCCTGGATGCCGGCGCGGTCATCAAACTGGCATCAAACGAAAACCCCTTGGGGCCCTCTCGCTTGGCGCTGGCCGCCATGCGACGCGCACTGAGTCAGGCCCATCTCTACCCGGACGGCAACGCGTTCTATCTAAAGCAGAAGCTGGCCGCCAAGCTCGGGGTCACCGCCCCGAACTTGATTTTTGGAAACGGCTCCAACGAACTGCTGGAGCTAGTCGGCCATGCCCTGATCTCACCGGGGTCGGAGGTTGTGGTATCGCAGTATTGTTTCGCGGTTTATCCGATGGTCACGGCCTTGTTCGGCGGCAAGCTCGTCGTCGTCCCCGCCAAGAACTTCGGGCATGACCTCGATGCGATGCTGGCGGCCATCACCCCCAACACGCGGGTCGTATTCGTCGCCAATCCCAGCAACCCGACCGGCACGGCGGTTTCACCCGCCGAATTGACCCGTTTCGTCAGCGCGGTCCCGGAATCCACCGCGGTCGTGCTCGACGAGGCGTATCTGGAATTCCTGGAAACCCCGTCGGATTTCGTCCCGGACATCCGGGAGGGCCGAAGGCCCAACCTGCTATTGTGCCGCACTTTTTCCAAGATCTATGGACTGGCCGCCCTGCGTCTGGGGTACGGCATTGGCCATCCCGATTTCATCGCCGAGTTGGAGAAAACCCGCCAACCGTTTAACGCCAACGCCATTGCCCAGGCCGGCGCGCTGGCAGCGCTGGACGACACCAGGCATGTTGAAAGGACTCGGCGCAACAATACCCGTGGGCTTAAGCTCTATGCCCGCGCCTTTCGGAAACTCGGACTGGAATTCGTCCCCTCCTCCGGCAACTTCATTTTGGCGAGGGTCATGGACGGGCAGCGCGTCTTTGGCCAGATGCAGAAGAGCGGCGTCATTGTTCGCCCCATGGGCGGCTACCAATTGCCTGAGTGGATTCGGATTTCCATCGGAACTCCCAAGGAGAATCAGCGCTGTATTGAGACCCTCACCCAGGCGCTGGGATCAGGCCAATAGTGGGTTGGCGGTAACGCTCCGCAAGGAGCGCCCCATTTGACCAGAGGGTGAAGTATCCGGGGTAGGCCTGCTCGGGAAAGCCCGGGAGGATTCTCCCTTGCGACCGCTGAACTAGGCAGGAAGTCTCAAGCCCCTTTTTCGCTCGTTCTGCCGCCAAACCAATCCAGCAGCAGAAACGTGGAAACAAAGAAGGGAAACACGCCGTAGAGCGTGTCGCTGACAGAGTGGGAATGCCGGTCAACCGCGGCGAAGACGGTGAGGCAGAAAAGGGCCGCGAGCAGCCAGACGACAACGCCCGGAACGGACACCGGAACGTAGAACCAACCGCGACGTCTGAACCATGTTATTCGCATACGGTTTTAAGTGATTATTACGCTTACTTTGCACCACAAAGTTAATCCTGTCAAACTCGGATCGCGGTCCCGGAAGCGCTCTCCGGCCCGGGACAGGATGCGGCCGACGCGGCGGCGAAAGGGATGATGACAGAAAGATTTGGGACAGAAAAATGGGAGGAAAGAAAAACCTCGGGAGTTCCCGCTCCAAGGCTACTTGTCCCGGCGGCGCGCATAGTGGTCGCGATGATGACGGTGAGACCACTTCCGGCGAACATAGGTGGCGATGACTTTGTCTTTTGGAAACGGGTGGGCCAAGGGACGGTCCCAATCGCCGCGGTCATCGAGGTTCATGCGCTTGAAGAACCCGCGCCCAAACCAGACCACGGCGCCGAGAAACAGAAGGGCGCCAAACACCACGCCAGCCGCCACCCAAAACCAGTTTAAGCTCTCCGCGCTCATCTCCGCCGCCTGGCCTCCGGGGACCAGGCTTCACGCATTTTCTTCGATCTTGGCCGGTTCGAGCCGGGGCGCCAGCAGGTGGATGATCACCAGGGCGGTGATATAGGCCAGGCTGGCCGCCAGAAAAATAAGGAAGTAATCGCCCGGCTCGCCGCGAGCGATGGCGGCGGCCCGTATTTTGGCGACGACCGTAAAGAGCACAATCGCGCCCACCGACCCGGCAAAGCCGCCAAAGCCCGTCACCGACCCGATGATCCGGCGGGGGAACATATCGCCCGCAAGGCTGAAGGCATTGGCGGACCAGGCTTGATGCGCCGAGGCCGCCAGCGCGATGAGCAGCACGGCGATCCAGTAAGCGTTGTTCGAGCGCGCGCACTCAATCAGCGCGCTTTCCATCGGCGCGGTCCTGGCGCCGCCGACCGACCGGACGGCTTGCATAAACCGGAAAGCGGAATCAAAGCTCTTCCCTTCCAACCCGCGAAGAAGCGCCTGGAGGTCGGCCGGGAGTGGTTGGACAACGGCTTCCTTCTTGGAATGGCCATCGACCATCACCAGCCGTTCGGTGACGTACGAGCTCGTCTGTAATCGCTCGAAGAACCGGCTATCCGCGTTGAAACGAGTTTCGAGGGTCGCGGCAAAGACCACCGGCAGGATGGCCACGGCGCAAATCAACAAGGTGACCTTGCGCGCCTTGTTCACGGTCCAGCCAATCTTCATGAAATGGCCTGAGAGCCAGCCGCCGCCGATGCTGCCAAACGAAGCCAGAATATAGATTGTGGCTACCGGCAGTCCCCGAGACTTGAGCGTCAACCCAAAGCGGTCGGCGAAGAAATAAGGGGCGCCCACCAGGTAAAACCACCAAAAACAATCAGTCATTCCCTTGGCCGTCGCGAACGCCCAAGCCTGTCGGTGGGGGAAGAGCCTGCGCCAGGGGATTTTGACCGTCGGCTCGGGCGGATCGCTGTTGATGATCTCCAACTCCGCCTTGGAAACGCGCGGATGGTCTTGCGGGCGTTTGTAGATGAGCAACCACGCGACGATCCAACCCAGATCCACCAAGCCGGTGACCAGGAACGCCCCGCGCCAACCCAGCACGTGGCCCCCAAGGCTGACGGCGGTAAACTGCGCGACCACCCAGGGCAGGCCAAAGGGGACCAACACGCCGCCCACATTCGATCCGCAATTGAAAAGGCCCGTTGCCAGCGCACGCTCGCGCTTGGGGAACCACTCGGCAGTGGTCTTGATGGCGGCGGGGAAATTGCCCCCTTCCCCCAATCCCAGAAGGATGCGGACCAAAAAGAACCCGGTCACCGTGCTCACCAGGGAATGGCTCATGGAGGCCAAACCCCAGAAAGCGCACGCGCTTACAAACCCCCAACGCAGCCCGAGCACATCCATCATCCGGCCGGCGACCAGCAGGCTGACGGCGTAGGCGATGTTAAAAGCCACCGTCATGTACCAATACTGATCCTGGTTCCACCCGATTTCCTTCTGCAGCTCGGGCGCCAGATTGCCGAAGACACCGCGGTCGATGTAGTTGGCGGTGGTGACCCAAAAGAGGAGTCCGCAAATGACCCAGCGGTAGCGAGTGGCGCCTTGCGGCGCCGCAGTTGAACCGCCCGGAGAATACGCGAGCGGAGTCTTGGTCGATTCGGACATGCCCGCATTCTGGTCAAGCCGCCTTAGCCACGTCAAGTTTTCCAGGGTTTGTTCCTTGGCGCCGTAGTACCGGCGGCTAAAGCCCCGGCGTCCGCGGCGGGCGTTCAGGGCTTCCGATCCTCGTTGAAGCAGAAAACGAATCCGGCCGCGAACCCTGCGAGGTAGAAAGTTGAGGGTTTAGTTCTTGAAAAAAAACGCCTCATGGAGGCTAAAGCCGGTCCAAAAAAAGCCGAAGAGAGCTTGGCGTGACGGCGATCGAGTCAACGACGGCTCGACGGCATGTCCGGACGACTTATCATGAAGAACGCAAATCATGCTGAATGGCAGGCAACCTTCAGTGTAGGAAACGACGAAATAGACGCCCAGCACCGGCTGATGCTAGATCTTCTCAATCACCTGTACGACGCCCTGTATGAACACCAACCGCGAAAGTCGATCTGCGCGATCCTGGATGAGGCGGGAGAATTCGCAACAGTTCACTTCGCGACCGAGGAACGTCTAATGGCGGAGTGCTGCTTCCCTGGATTGGAGGAGCACAGGGATGCGCATGAGACTTACCGCCGGTTGGTGAAAGACATCCGCCAGCGATCGAAGGAGGAGCAAGGCCAGGATCTCTTCTTCTTTCTGAAGGAATGGTGGCTGGGGCATCTGCTCCAAGTGGACGTCCTCTACGCGACCTGGCTCAAGCCCGCGCCGGCGCCCTAAATCAACAAAACGAAAAGGAATCGCGCTTCTTCCGGGTCGCCTCGAAACCGCCGGGGTCAGATTACGCCCCGGTAGCGCGTTGAGATCCGCTCTCAGGATTTTCAATTAATCCGGAACGACCATGAGCCAGGCTGGACCTCCAGCCAAAGGGAGCGCGCATCCTCCTTAAAGAATTTGACGCCCTTGGGCAGGCGCCTTCGCGGCTCCGCGGAGCGTCCGTTAATGCTCAGAACTTTAAGCGGCTGAAAGGCGGGTTGCGGCAGAACGATACGAGCGCGGGTTCCCAAGGGTGAGTTCAAATCCAGACGGAAAGTCGAAGGCGTCTGTTGAAGCGAGAGTTCGATGATGCCTTTGACGGTGGAAATGGTCGTTTGGATATTCGTCAGGGCGCCCATTTGCGGGCGGATCTGATACAGCGCATAGGCGGGCTCAATGGGCGAGACTCCGGCGGCGTATTGGGAGAGCAGCGTCAGCGGCCCACCGCTCCAGGCGTGGTTATAGGTGCCGCCGCCAAAGCCCTGGCTGCCGATACCCCATCCTTCCCAAAGGGTGGTAAGGTCGCTCTCGACCTGGGCTTGATACCGCGCCTTCATGCGCTCCAGCGCCTGGTTGGGCGCGTCCATGAGATAAAGCGATTCGAGCACATATTTCTCCATGTAAGGGCTGGCATTGCGGTGAGCGGCCAGGACCTTCCGGAGGGCCGGAAACTGGGCGGGGTTCGCCAGTCCAGCCACGACTGCCAAGGCGTTGGCGCGGTCGTCGGTGTCGCCCTTGTAGTCCGGAGAACGATATTCAGTTCCGGTCCAGAACCGGCGATTAAATCCGTTTTCGATCGCCTTCAGGCGAGCTTGCCATTCGGGGAGATCGCGGTCGTGGCCGCAAAGGCGGGCCATGCTGACGGCAGCTTCAAGGGCCAAATGGTACCAGGCGCTGTCCAGGATGCGCTCGTCAATATTCTCGCCCCAGTCTTCCCAATCCCAATCACCCTTGCGATGGATGACCAAGCCTTCGGCGTCAAGTTGCCAAAGCCGGAGATAATCCCGCGCGTGGGGATAGACGGTGGCGATAGTTTGACGATCGCCGGTGTAGAGGTAGTAAGTCCAGAAACCGTATTGGCCCACGCTGGCGAGCATCTGGGGCGGAAGTTCGCAGTTCCAGGCGCCGTCGCCCTGATCCTTGCGAAGGCGATCGTCGGCGGGGCGGCTGGAGGGCACCGGCGAATAGAGGGTGTGGTCCGAGCGCTGCCAGCGCGCCAGTTCGAGCATGGCCTTGCGCGTCAAGGAGGAGGCCTCGGGATCAAAGGCGTAGAACACTTCGCCGAGCTCATTGACGGCATCGCCCCACCATTGCCCGCGTTCGCGATCCGGGCAATCCATATAATTATCGCGCATGGTCACGTACAAGGTGCGGCGCGCTTTCTCCCACAGCGTGTTGAGAAACGGGTCATCGCATTCAAACCGCCCGGCGAACGCCGTGTTGAAGCCGGTTTCACGATACCTCAGCGCGAGCACCTTCACCCCATCGGGGAACGTATAGTGGACCTCGTGACCGTTCATCCAACCCAAGGCCTCAAATTCCTGGGTTCCATCGCGGGTGACGTATTCGGCGTGAATATTGGGTTCGCTGCCGCCCATGAAATCATCCGTGCGCATATCGATGGTGAGTCCAGGCAGGGCCTCGATTTTCAGCCAAGGCGTGACGTGGGCGTTGTAGGGGAGTTTCGCGGTGATGACGACGCCCCCGTCAGCCGTGTTGGTAAGCACGCGGGTGCTGACATAATCTTTGAGTCCATAGTCTTTCCAGAATGGAGTGGGACGCGCCTCCAGCGGGCCCCACGGTTTGACCGGAGGCGGACCGGTGACGCTCGGATGCCCCCAGGACGAATCATCGAAATTATCCACCGTCCAATCCGGCAGGTCCTGCCGCGCGTCAAAGCGAAGGCTGGATTCGACCAGACGACGATTGGGCTGCACCCCGCCCGCCGTGCTGAAAGCCGGATGCGGTCGCATTTTCCATGAAGCGTCGGACTTCAGCCGATGGTCGCCCAGGTCCGCGTCAAAGACCAAGCCGGCTCTGCCGCTGCTATTATGCGAGAAGCCGAGTTTGCCGAAATACCAAACGAGGACGGCCACGGTATTCGAACCTTCGCGGAGATGGGGCGCGATATCCACCTCATCGTAATAGGTCGCCGCGGGGGTCGGTCCGCGTTTCAAGCCGCCCTCGCGCGTCACGAGCTCCCCGTTGACCCAAAGCCAATACTTGGAGTCCACCGCGATGCGCGCCAACGCATGGGCGGGAAGCTTCTCTACCGAAAACGTCTGCCGGTAACACGTCCACAAGTTGCTGGTGGAAGCCGCGGGACCGATCCATTGCGCCGTCCAGGGGGAACTGGCGAAAGCCGTATTGACTGCGGGCGTGGCGCAAGTCGCCGCCGCCAGGCAGACGGCGGCCAGGGAGTGAATCCAATGAGTTGATTTCATTTTCTCGTAAGGTCGGCTGGCATTCTGAGCGGCCGCCCAGCCGGAATCAACGGTATTCGGAGCGGGCGCGCTTTCGGAGTTGGCGCGACCTCGAAGGAGTGGCGCCGCCTTGCGCCGGGAGATAACCAGACCTTGACATTCCTTGTGCATGCCATTACGACAGTTTATCAATTGTTGATCAGGGATTAACCTTCTCTTGCACTCACGTAGTCGAATAATGTACTACCGCGGGACCGACAGGCGTCCCCGGCTGAAGGGAATGGCCGCCGCCTGTCTTCGCTGCAAATAGCGTCTTCGCCCGTCATTTCAGGGTCCCCGCCCGCCAGCGAAGGACTTGGGCTTTGTTGTGGTTGCTCTGCGAGAGCAAAATACGTAAAGACTATGCCAATGGATGGGAAGCGCCAAACCGAGCAGGCTTTAGGCTGTGGGCATGTCACCCGTATGGCGGATATCAGGGGCGAATAGGCGCGAAAACTCCGGGCGAGGCCGTCAGGCCCCCTGGAGGCGCGCCCGTGGTCAGACGCGGTGGAGGGCAACGACGGCTTGATCTCAGAAGGCGCGGCGCCCAGGAACACTCCAGCCAAAAACGTATTTTTCCATGAAACTCTTTGTCGCAGGTCTGAGCTATAAAACCGCGCCGGTGGAATTGCGCGAGAAGCTGGCGGTCCAACCGGCCCATCTTCCCTGCCACGGCTGCCACCTGAGACTCGGGGGCGGCCTCTCCGAAGTCGTGGTCCTCTCCACCTGCAATCGGGTGGAAATTTACGGGGTTACCAACCGGTCGACGCCAAACGCGACGCGGCTGTTTCAAGATCTAGCGGGCGACGAGGCCGAGTTCGCGCCCTATCTTTATGTCAAAGAGGGCCAACAGGCGGTAGAACACTTGTTTTCCGTGGCGGGCGGTTTGGACTCCATGGTGCTGGGCGAAACCGAGATCACGGGCCAGGTCAAGGTGGCCTACCAGGCGGCGCAGGCGGCCAAGCTAACGGGGCGAGTGACCAATCGCCTGTTCCAGACCGCTTTGCAGACCGCCAAGGAGATCCGGACCGAGACGGGCATCGGACGCGGAGCCACTTCGGTGGGGAGCGCGGCCGTGGAATTGGCGGAGCGGATTTTCGACGGGAGCCTGGCGGAAAAGACGGTCATGATCCTGGGTGCCGGGAAGATGGGCGAGGCCTGCGTCAAACACCTGGCCAAAAAGGGAGCGCGCTCGGTGCTGGTAGTCAACCGTTCCCTGGAGCGGGCGGAGCGCCTGGCGGTCGAATTTGGCGGTCGCGCGGTGCGGTTTGAGGATTGCCTCTCGGCCATGGCCGAAGCGGACATTGTGGTGAGTTCGACCGGCGCCCCGCAAACCGTCATTCATCGCGATGGGGTCGCTTCTATTCTGCCTGGCCGGCGCAACCGGCCCCTGTTCTTGATCGATATCGCCGTTCCCCGAGATATCGATGCGGACGTCGATCAGCTCGACAACGTGTTCCTCTACAACGTGGACCACCTGGAGTCGATCGTGCGCGAAAACCTGCGGCATCGCGAACAGGAGTTGGCGCGCTGCGCGGGGATCATCGGCGAACGCTCGGCCGCGCTGCTGGCCAAAGTCGCCGGCGCGCTCGAGACGCCCGCGGACCCCAGGATGCCGACCAACCCCGGTTGGGCGCTGAGCGCCGCCACGGTCTGCCCCAATTGATTTTTCCCCATGTCGCACTCCTTACTACAGTGGACAGTCCGCCCGGTTCAATCGGGCGGCGGGGGAATCGGAATTTCGACAAGAGAGCAGGGCGGCGAGCTCGCTGCCGGCGAACTCCAGTTGGAACGCGTCACATCGAGTGGATGCGGCGTGGGATGAACGCGGCATTAAGCTAATGTCGAGAGTTTTAATCCTATAAACAAACAAAGAAAGCACGTGCTAAATATGAAGAAAACCAAAGTCCTGCTGGCCGGCTTATGCGCCCGCCCGGCGTTGGCCCCGTGGCCAAAGCTGGCTCGGGCCACCGTCTTGGGGATGATTGCCGGAACCGCGCTGAGCGCGGGCGCCGCAACGGCTCTCCAAGGCCATCTGAACCTGCGATCCTTAACCCCCGGCGAAATCACCAGCTATGGGTTGACCAACTTCCAAAAGTCGGCGGGTCTCCATACCATCGGCGTCGGTGAGCCGGCCTACCTGGAATTGCTGGTTAACGCCGCCATTCCCGCCTCTCAAATCACCAATATCACATGGACGCTGAGTGGCGCTCCGCTTGGCTCAGCCGCCGCGCTGGCGGCCGATCCGTTGGGAACCAACGTTCCGACCTATAAAATTTCGGACCGAATCGATCAAGCCGGCAACCCCGTTTATCAAGTGGCCGGCCGCACCTTCCTGCGCCCCGACATGGAGGGACAGTTCACGGTCACCGCGATGATCCAAACCACCGGGAGCGGCTCGACCAACCTAACCCAAACCATCACCGCCGCCACGTATATGGGCCTGGAGACCTGCCAGCTTTGCCATAGCGGTGGGTTGATTGCCGATAATGTTTATGCGCCCTGGTCCAAAACGGAACATGCGACCTTCTTCACCCTGGCGATTGATGGACTGGAGAGCAATCATTATGGCAAGAACTGCATTTCTTGTCACACAGTCGGTTACGATGCCAACCCCTATGCTACCAACGGCGGATTCGATGACATCGCCGCGAAGGACGGCTGGACCTTCCCTTCCGTCTTGACGAATGGGAATTGGGCGGCGCTTCCGGCGAACCTGAAGAACCTTTCCAATATTCAATGCGAAGACTGCCATGGACCCGGCAGCCAGCACGCTCACGGACTAGGCGACACCAGCCTGATCACAAAGACCTTTGACGCGGGCGATTGCGCCCAGTGTCACGATTCCCCAAACACCCATATCAAGAATGCCGAATGGAATAATTCCCTCCATGCTCGCGTCACGCGCATCCCCACCGGCGCGGGGCGCGAAGCCTGCGCGCGCTGCCATACCGGCGGCGGCTTCGCGGGTTACGCGGCCACCCTGGGCACGACCAATGCCTATAGCATCGTCGGCGCGGATACGACCTACACGGCGATCACCTGCCAGACGTGCCATGATCCGCACGATGCCAGCTATGCCGAGCAGTTGCGCGTGGCTTCCACCAGCGCCATGCTGGCGGATGGGGTGACGCTGGTCACCAACGCGGGTTTTGCCACCATCTGCATCGAGTGCCATCGCAGCCGCAACGGCTCGGTGTCCAACAGCATCGTCAACTACCCGCTGGGTCTGGCGACCTGGGCCGGTGGCTCGAGCTTCGGCCCGCACGACAGCCCGGTATCCGACATGGTCTATGGCGTGAATGGCTGGACCTACGGTCAGGCCATCCCCAACGGCGCCCACAGCACCTCGATCAGCAACGTCTGCGTCGCGTGTCATATGCAAACGGTGGCGGCCGGCGCTCCTGGATTCCTGAAAGCCGGCGGCCACACCTGGAACATGAGCTACCAAGCCGTGTCCGGCGGGGTCACCAACAACGTGGACATGGTCACGGTCTGCCAACAATGCCATGGCCCGATCACCTCGTTCGACTTCCAGGTGGCGGATTACAACGGCGACGGCGTCATCCAGGGCGTGCAGACGGAAGTAAAGGGTCTCTTGAACCAGCTCTCAATGCTGCTGCCCAACTCCACCTATCAGTCCAACGGCAATTACGTGGCGGACGGGCTCGTCAAGAGCTCGATCTCGGTCAAGACCAACTGGCCCGCGAAATTCCTGGAGGCGGCTTACAACTGGCAGTTCGTCAACAACGACGGGAGCTTCGGCATTCACAACACGCCCTATGCGGTTGGTCTGCTCAAGGCCTCCATCAACGACCTGAATGGCGGCGCCAACAACAGCCTGCCGAGCTGGTGGCAGATCCAATACTTCGGTTCGACCACCAACCCGAACGCCGCGCCCAACGCCACCCCAGCGGGTGACGGTATCCCGAACTGGGTCAAATTCGGCCTCGGCTTGGATCCCAATGTGGCCGGCCTGGTCCTCCCCAATGGCGTCGTGTGGGCTAACGGCTCCGCCACTATCACTCCGGGAAGCACCAACGACATCCAGATCTTCACGGCCGCCGAGGTGGTTTACGCCACCAAAGCAGGCGAGTCTTACCAACTCCAGGGCATCTCCAGCCTGGGCGCCGGTTGGCAGAATATCGGCGCGCCGGTCGCGGGTGATGGCACCACCCGGAGTTTCCTCACTCCGACGCGGAATTTCGACATGCAGTTCTACCGCGTGGTTCCGACCCCGTAAGCCGCCTGGAACCAACATAGGCTGAGAAAACAGCCCGATTCACCCCCCTCCGCGCTCGCGCGGAGGGGGGTTTTCGTTGGGCCCGGGACGGGCGAGATCGAGGTTTTCTATCACCGAACGGGAGGGTTCCGTGAGCCGTCGGGAACGCGGATCTTATGCGGCGGGGGCGGGCGATGGAAGCGAGGCATCGAGCGCCCGGCGCCGACGGTTACTTTGAGACCTCTTTCTTGAGCTGGCGCAGCGCCTCCATCTGGGCCTGAGATCGGGCGCTGATCCGCTTGATCGCGTCCATCTGTTCGGCTTGGAGCTGGCGCAGGCGCTGTCGAGCCGCTTCCATTTCAGCCGCCGAACCGGCGTTCTGAGCTTGAGCGAACTGTTCGCGGGCTTGCTTGGTTTGCGCGTCGCCTTGCTCGACGGCGGCCTTGAGCTGCTTGAGCGTGGCGTCACGGAGAACGCCGGAGGCCTCCTCAAAGGGGAGCGACTCGTAGTTTGGAACCACACGCTTCACCTCTTCGAAAACCGCGGCATCGGACTTGGCGGCCGGCGTCGCGGCCGCTCGCGCGCGGGGCTGCGAGTCCAAGAGGCGTGAAATGGCGCGGGTTACATCGGTCTCCAAGGCGGGTTCCCAATCGATGGAGAGCTGGGCGAGGGTCTCTTTGCGCGCCTCCAGCGCCAGGGTCAGGCCGAGGAAACAGGCATTGCCTTTGTCGAGGTTGAAGGGCTTAATCCCATCGGCTGCAGCGGCCTCGGCGGCTGAATTATTGTCCTGGCGCGTCAGTTTGATTTTGCCGTCGCCTTCTCGCTGATAAGCCTCGAGGAGGGAATCGACGCGAGCGGCGAAGGCCCGATCCGACTCCGAAACGCTCGCGGGGTCGAGGATCGAATAGAACCGAAGTTCCAGGGGCGATTCGAGGCGGCGGAGGATCGTCCGGGTGACCTCGGATAACTGGCGGAGCGCATGGGTGTCGGCGGGAGTCGGGGTTTCGGGTATTTTGGCTTGATGAAACCAATAGGCGCCGCCCGCCGCCCCGAGGAGCAGGCAAGCGGAGGCCAGGACCGCCACTTTGGCGCCGCCTTGTTGGCCGCGGCGGCGCGGGTCCATGGATCGAGCCGGATTAGCTGGTAATTGTCTCATTGATCGCCTGTGTTACTTTTTCGGAAGGGTGCCAAACCGGCGGGCGGGAGTCGAGTTGGAAAATCCGCTTCCAGCCTTCAATGGCCATGCGAAACGCAATTAAAGGTGCGATTAGGACAAGATTTGGATAGCCCTTAGCGGGCGCCTCAACTAACTTATCCACAACATGTTGGCCCCTGATATGGTAGTGAGGCCGTGGTCGCCGTTTGTGATTGCGGAAGAGTAGCCGTGAGTGCATTTTTATCGGCCATGAAACTCTCGCGCGAGGTCCAAGAATCGGCTCCGCAAACCAGATAGCTGTGGTGGTGATTGAACAGCCTATGAGCAGTACTCAACCTCCTCATTCCCGGCGGTTTTCCGCCCTCCTGATCGCTCTGGCCGTGGCGGCGACCGCTGGCGGGGCGTTCGGCGCGGTCGCGGACGCGACGCAGGACTTTATCGGCGTCGTCGGGTGCAGGGAATGCCATAACAACATCGTGACCACGCAGGCTCAAACCGCTCACGGCAGCGCGTTTAGCAATGCCCGCTTTGCGGCGGACGGCGGGCAGACCCGTAGCGCATGCCTGCCGTGCCACACCGTCGGTTACGGAACACCCACCGGCTTCATTAGTCTGTCGGCCACGCCTCAGCTCAAAGAAGTCCAGTGCGAAAACTGCCATGGCGCCGCGGCGAGTCACGCGGCCAACCCGGACGATCCCGTAGCCCGGCCGTCGCTTGCGCTCAGCCCATCCGTCTGCGGCCAATGCCACGACGGTCCGTGGCACCCCACTTTTTCGGAGTGGACGGCCAGTCCCCATACGCGCGTGGTGGAGGACATGAATACGCCGGAGAAATTTGATAGCTGTGGACGCTGCCACTCCGGGCTCGCGCGCCTGGCGCTTCTCGAAGGGGAGCCGCTGCTGACAGGGGACGCCAATATCGGCATCGTCTGCGCCACGTGCCACGACCCGCATGAGACCAACGCGTACCCGGCGCTACTGCGCAACCCGATCGCCTCGACCAGGGATTATTTCATAACGGCCTCCGGAGTTTTCACCAACCAGTACCAGGCGGACATAAACATCTGCGCCCAATGCCACAATCATCGCGGCGCCTCGTGGACCGATAGCAGCCGAGCCCCGCATCGCTCGCTCCAGTACAACATGCTGCTGGGCACGGTCGGCGAATCGGAGAGCGGACTGCCGCCCCGCCAGCCCGCCTCGCACGCGCTGTTGATCGAGAAGCAATGCGTGGGCTGTCACATGCAGCAGAGCAACCATGTGAGCGCGGCCCAACCCGCGATCACTGGCCATAAGTTCACCGTGGACTCCTATGATTTATGCCAATCCTGTCACACGAACCAGACGGCGGCGCTGGTGGAGTTTGTCCAGGGCGACATTTCCGACCGGGTACTGCAGGTGAAGGCGTCGTTGGATTGGTGGGCCACAAACAAGGCCCCGGCGGCGCTGGCGACCAATTACGGCATCCGGGCCTGGGAGTACACGACGCCGGGCGATTTGTCCGCGGCGGGACCCGGCCCTTCCTCCAGCGAACAGGCGCTCATCTCGACCAATATCCAGAAAGCCCGCTTTGACTTATACCTGGTGTATCATGATGGCAGCTTTGGCGTGCATAACGGTCCGTACGCGGTGAAGCTCCTGAACACCGCGATGAGTTGGGTGACGGCGGAGATCGGGGGGGCGGCGGGCGGCGCGGGCGGCGGGTCGGCTAACTCGTTGGCGCTCGAGCCGCCGGCAGCCTTGCAAGCGGCGTCGACCAACACCCCCGGGACGGTCGGCGGAAACGCTGGCTCCTACTCCGGCCTCTTTTGGGATGCGACGCAAGCCGCCGCTGAGAGCTCCGGTTTTATCACGGTAAAGATCACGCCTCGTTCGAGCTATACGGGCAGGCTGCTCCTGGAGGGCAAGAGTTATGCGTTTTCCGGCAGGTCCATTCCCGTCAGCGGGCTGTTTACGAATTACATCCTGACGCCCTCGCGCCACGTGCTGGCGGTCCGCCTCCAAGTGGATCTGACGGGGGGACGCAAGGTTCACGGAACCGTCAGTGATTGGAGCGGGAATTGGACCACGGAAGTGGTGGCGGCCCGCGATGGGGCAAGCGCTCCTGCGGGCCTTAGGGGCAAGGCCTTCACGTTGGCCGTGCCTCCCGCCGAGAGCGGCCCGGCCGGCTTCAGCTATGGAACGATTCAGATTGACGCATCCGGGAATCTCCACTGGGCGGGCGCATTGGCCGACGGGAGCAAGGTCAGTCAAAGCGTCAGAGTTTCCGAGCAGGGCTTATGGCCGCTGATGGCGTCGCTGTACGGCGGCGGCGGGATGGCCATCGGCTGGATGCAGTTGAACACCAACGACCTGAACGGCAAGTTCATCTGGCTCAAGAATGGCGGGCTGGCCGGCAAATACACGAACACCTACGCCGCAGGCATCACCAACTCGGTGTGGGTGGATGGTTCCCCGTACGTGGCGCCGGCGGGAACGGGCCGGGTGCTCAACCTGACCAATGCGGCGGTGAACTTATCCGGGGGCGGGCTGACCAATGCCTTCGCGGAGGGTTTTGCTCTCGGGGCGAACCGCCGGGTCGCCACCAAAGATAATCACCTGAGGCTTCGGTTCACCACGTCCTCGGGGCTGTTTAGCGGCAGCGCCGTCAATCCGGAAACCGGCGGAACGATTTCATTCCAAGGCGTGGTGAATCAAAAGGCAATTAATGGAGCGGGCTGGTTCATGGGGAAGCAGGAGAATGGACGGGTCTTCCTCGCCCCGACGAATTAGACCTGGCCGAACACATAGGCAACGCGGGCTGGCAAGCCGGGCCGCGAAGCGGATGCGAGACAAACCGAAACTCATGACAAGTTGCAAATTTCCTTGGCTCCGAAGTCGGTCCAGCGGATGGAAGGCGCGCCTGGCGGCGGCGGCTGGATTGGCCGCGCTGCTCGGCGCGGTGGTTTCCTGCCAAACGGTTCATCGGGCGGTCGTGGTGCTGCCGGAGGTGCCCGGGGCCAAGTACATCGGTTCCAAGGAGTGCGAGCAATGCCACGAAGCCCTCTACCGCGGCTTCGCCACGGCGGACCACGCGCGGTTGATCGCCCTAGGGCCCAATGCGATCGACGCCGGGTGCGAATCGTGCCATGGCCCGGGCAGCCTGCATTCGGATTCCGGGGGAGAAACCAAACCTCCTTACAGTTTTACCGCGGGACGACCCTTGGTTTCCGGGGCCGCTTGGGTCGGCGTTCCTTCCGCGCGGGCGGTCGAAACGGTGTGCTACAAGTGCCATCTGGACGTGAAAGGCCAATTCAACCTCCCGAGCCATCACCCGGTGGCGGAGGGACGGATGACCTGCACCCAATGCCATACGCCGCACAAGGGGTCCATCCATATGGGAGGCGGCACGTCGCTGCTTTCCGAAAACGAGAGCTGCCAGCGCTGCCACCCGGCGCAGCGCGGACCCTTCACATTTGAACACGACGCGGTCCGGGAAGGATGCACCTCCTGCCATACCCCGCACGGGTCGGTGAACGCCAAGCTCCTGACGGTCCGGGACGCGAACCTTTGCTTGAAATGTCACTTCCAGCAGTTGAGCGGGGGCAAGTTGCTCATTGGCGGCTCGGACCACTCGACCCGGCTCCGGGAAGGCACCTGCTGGACTGCCGGCTGCCACGAGGCCGTTCACGGCTCACGGGTGAGTCCTTCGTTGCGGTTCTAACTATCAACTCGTACGCCGATGAAACTAAAATGGCTCTGGAGCAATGAATGGGTCCTCAGGTGTTTGACGCCTTTGGCGGGCCTGTGCGGAGCGGTATCCGCCCTTTCGGCGGGCGAAACCAACGCCCCGCCAGCCAAAGCGGTTCCCCTCCCTGCCCCGCTCACGCCCGAACAGATGTTCGAAGGAGGGACTAATGCCTATAGCAACTGGATCGAGTTTGGCGCCGGCGGCGCGGTCGTCCGGGGCAACACCGCCCAATTTCAGCAGCGGCGCCAAATGCCCGGGGGTGCCTATGGCGGCATCGAGGACTTCCATTACCAGGGCAACCTCGACAAAAAAACCACGCTTGCCGTGGACGGCCGGGCGCTATTCGACAACGACGATTACAAACTGAATCTAGCTATCGAGCGCGAAAAGACCGGCTATCTGCGCTTTGGCTATCGCGAATTCCGCACCTGGTCCAATGGGGACGGCGGCTTTTACCCGCCGGGGGCGGAGAATTATCCCCTTTCGGGCGATGCGTTGGCGCTGGATCGCGGGGAACTCTTCATCGAGGGCGGATTGACGTTGGAGAAGAAGCCGAAGGTCACTTTCAAATACGCGCACAACTTTCGCGAGGGAGACAAGGGCTCGACCAGTTGGGGCTACGCGCATCCCGGGGGCGGCGCCACTCTCCAAGGGCTAAGCCCCACGATCGAACACATCAACGAACGCAGTGACACGTTTCAATTGGACGTGAGCCATGAAATCAAGGCCACTGAATTCGGCGTGGGCATCCGTTACCAAACCGGGAAGCTTGACGACGGGCTGAGAATCGACCAATACCCCGGCGAGGCGGCGCAGGACAAGATCACCGACGGCCAGGGAACCTCCTACGACCTGTTCAACGGACATTTTTCAAGCGAAACCTGGCTCAAGAAGAACCTCATGTTTTCGTCGGGTCTTTCGTACTCGCACGGCGAGGACCATTACTCCGGCAGCCGGATTTATGGGCCGGACTTCAATGCCGGCTACGCCCCCAACTCGCAATACGGGTTCGGCTACCTCGGCTTGGGCGGGGGGGCGAGGATGAACGATTACGTGGTGGATTTGAACCTCCTGACGATCCCGATGACCAATCTCACGGTGATCCCTTCCATAAGGATTCAGGAGGAAAACTGGGACGCGGACTCTTCCGGCTACGGGACCCTTGGGGACGCGGCCCCCGCCCCTTTCGGCGGGCAGGGCAACCGCGACATGCTGGATGTGCGCGAACGGCTGGATCTGCGCTATAACGGCATCACCAATTGGGTGCTCTACGCCCGGGCCGATTTAACCGAAGGAGACGGCAATCAGAAAGAGATCGGCGGCTTGACCGCGATCAATCAAATCGGAGTTCCGCCCGTGAGTCAGAATACCGACGACACGCGGTTTTTCCAAAAATACAGCGCCGGGGCCCGCTGGTATCCGACTCGACGTGTAACCATCGATGGCGGCGGGTATTATAAACGCGACGATTACGAGTACCATAACCTGACGGACAGCACGGCCAACAGCAGCGTGAGTCCCGATCGCTATCCGGCTTACCTGGCCTCGCAGGACGTTGAAACCTACGATGCGAACCTGCGCCTGACGCTGCGGCCCTGGCGCAATGTGACCTTGGTCAGCCGCTATGAATACCAATGGTCCACCATCCGGACGAAGCCGGACCCGACCTCGGACCTGCCCGAGGTGGAGTCTTCGACCATGAACAGCCACATCCTGGGGCAGGACGCGAGTTGGTCGCCCTGGTCTCGGCTCTACCTTCAGGCGGGTTTGAATTATGTCCTCAGCACCACCCATACGCCTGAATCGGATTACACTCCGCTGACGCCAGCCTTCCTGGCGGCCCAGAACGATTATTGGATGGTGAATTTCTCGTCCAGCCTGGTCTTGAACGACAAGACCGATCTGAATCTCGGATATTTCTATTATAAGGCTGATAACTACTACAACAATTCCGCCTTCGGCGTCCCCTACGGCGCCGACGCCCAGGAACACAGCGTGCGGGCCTCGATCGTTTACCGGATAAAAAAGAATGTTCGGTTGACCCTGCGCTACGCCTTCTCACACTACGAGGATGTTACCTTCGGGGGACACCGGGACTACGACGCGCATGTCGTGTCCACCGGCCTGCAGTACCGCTTTTGATCCTGGCCCATCGGGCGTCAAAAAACTAGTCGCCGGAGGGCATCAGGTGGTGTAAAGGACTCCTGATGTTTCTCACCGCAAGCCTGCTGCATCAAGCGTACGAAGTCTGGCACTTCGTTTTGGCCGGCTTGGCTTTTCTGCTTTCATTGGCGGCTTCCACGCACGTGGTGCTCTATAAACGGGATTCTCGCTCGGCGCTTGCTTGGGTCGGTTTTGTCTGGCTCGTTCCGTTGGGCGGCGCGCTCCTGTACTTCACGTTTGGGATCAACCGGATTCGTCGTCGGGCGGTTCTCCTGCGAGGCAACCGGGAGCGCTTCCGCGCCCAAGCCGCGGAAATCGAATGCCCGCCCGGGGAATTGCACCACCATTTGCCGGGTCATACCGGCCACCTCCATATGCTGGCCCGGGTGGTGGGAAACGTCGTCGGGCGGCCGCTGCTGCCGGGAAACCGCATCGAGCCGCTGGTCGATGGGGACCAGGCATACCCCGCCATGATCGATGCGATCAGCCAGGCCCGACAAACAGTTTCTTTGGAAACCTACATCTTCGACCGGGACGAGGTAGGATTGGCCTTCTCTCGAGCCTTGGGGGCGGCGGTGAAGCGAGGCGTGGCGGTGCGCGTGCTGGTCGACGGGGCGGGGATACACTATTCGTGGCCGTCGATCCTGCGGGAGCTGAGGGGTGAAGACGTGCCCCATGCCCTTTTTCGCTCCTCCTCCGGATGGCTGCGGTTGCTCTCGGTCAACTTGCGCACGCATCGCAAACTCCTCGTCGCCGACGGACGCATCGGCTTCACCGGCGGCATAAACATCCGAGCCGGTCATTGCGTGGGACAGCGCCCCGCGCGACCGGCGCGAGACCTTCATTTTCGCGTCCAAGGCCCGGTGGTGACGCAATTGCAGGAGGCCTTCGCGGACGACTGGCTGTTCAGCACCGGCGAGACCCTGCTCGGCGAGGCGTGGTTTCCGCCTCCGGAAAAAGCCGGGCAAGTGCTCGCCCGGGGAGTGCCCGACGGTCCCGATGAAGATTTCGAGAAGCTGCGCTGGACCTTGTTGGGGGCGCTCTCGATCGCCCGGCATTCGATCCGCATCGTGACCCCGTATTTCCTGCCCGACACCGCCGTGATCTCGGCTTTGAACCTGGCGGCGATGCGCGGGGTGGAGGTGGACATCCTTTTACCCCAGCGCTCCAACCTGCCGGTGGTCCAGTGGGCCTCGCGCGCCCTGTGGTGGCAGGTGCTAACGCACGGATGCCGGCTTTGGCTCACGGCGCCGCCCTTCGATCATTCCAAGCTCATGGTCATCGATGATTGTTGGGCGCTGGTCGGATCGGCCAATTGGGATGCCCGAAGTTTGCGCCTCAACTTCGAGTTCAACCTCGAATGCTACGACGTGGAACTAGCGGAACGCCTCAAACAAATCGTGGAGAGCAAGCGGATGACCGCGCATCGGGTAACGTTGTCGGAGGCCGATGGCCGCGGACTGCCCGTTCGATTGCGGGATGGGCTCGCGCGGCTGCTAACGCCCTATTTGTAGGCCGCCGCTACGGTGAGTCGAAGAACAAGTCGCCTTTGCTCCCCAGTCCGCGCGGCATCCGCTTGCCGCCGTCATCCACGCCGTCGGGACCGAGGCTGTAGAGCAGCCAATTAGCCCCTTGGCTGCGATAGACCAAGGACCGAGCGCCAAACGGGTCCAGGGGCACCTGTGTCATGTATTTACCGACGAGTTCAGCCAGGTCGGCGGGCGGATGTCCCTGTTCGGCCTGACTCGCGCGCAGGGCCAATTCGGCGATGAGCAAGCGTTCATGGGCGATTACCGTCTTTTGCTTCAGTTCGGCCCTGGCGATCGCTCCGCGCGATTGCCACCAACTCAGCGCCATCGCCACCGGATGCAGCAACAACTCCTTTTGAGAGTGGGTGCAAAAGATTCTCTCGTTCCGCAGGACTTCAGCCCACGTGACCCGGCCCGCATCGACTTTTTCCAATTCCGCCACAATGGAACGGGACGGGTCAGGGCCAAGCTTGGGCGCGACCTTGGAGAGCGAGGCGTAGCCGAGGGCTTCGCACGCCATGCCCACCAGGCGCGTAATAAGATACCCTCCCCGGCTCATCTCGTTGCCGAAGCGAATGGCATCCACATAGCTTTGGGCGGCCTCGATCGGTTGATTCTCCATTTCGCGCAGACGCCCCTCCGACGTCAACAGTTGGACCAATCGCTTCATCTCCGCCAACTGGGGCAGGGCGTTCGTCAGGTTGAAGTCCATCGGGAGGCAACACGGGCGGGTCAGGCCAAGGCGCAACCGGCGCAAGGGCTCGGTGTTTGTGGAGAGGGCCGCGCGAAGGCTCTCATGGTCTAACGTCAAGAAATCGGCGGAGTTCCCCTGGATGGCTTTGCTCGCCTCGACAAAATCGTCATAGCCGTTCGGGTTCGGCAGCGAGCGACGCGCCGGAGTACGGCCGATGGAGTACACCAAGAACGCCAACAGGGTCATTCCGACGATCAACGCCGGAATCAAGATCATCCGAAATCTGCGACCCAACCATTTCATGTTCTTTTGACAGGGCAAGCCCTTCTCCGTGCCGCAGGGGCGGCGCCGGCAGGATAACTGGCGAAATAGCAAACTGGATAACCCGCTGTGGCTCGCAAATCGTTTGCGGGGTCTCCTTGCGGTTCGCTCCGCGCCTCGGACGAGAGTCGGCTCGGGACCTTCTCGATCAGCCTCGGGTGGTCGACGCCCAATTCCTAACAAACCGTGGTTCCATCCCGCGCGGTCCATCACCCTTGGACGCGACCAACGACTGGGTCAATAGGTGCAAGCCACCTCGATGATGTGGCCGCACGAACACTGTATCCGGATGCAGGTAATGCGATCGCCCTGACGCTCCAGAGTGATCTTGGGCTCTCCGCCAGCAGCGCCCGACCCTTGCGGGGATTGTCCGGCAGCGGAAGCGACTTGGAAGGCTTTCTGGGCCGGAGGGGCGGGGCTTCCTTTGGGCCGCGGGGCCGCCTCGGCCGTCGGAGCGCCCGTAATGTTCAAGGGAACAAAGCCTTTGTTCATAAAGTGGCGCTACTGCTCGGTGGATTGGTCGCGCTGCTGTTCAGACGGCTGCCTTCCTCGACGCGCAGCACCATGGAGACCCGGCGGTTGATCTCGTTGGTTGGCGCGGTATTCTCCATCGGCTGGGTGTCGCCGAAACCACTGACCTTGAAAACCTGGTCGCTCAATACCCCGTATTGGACGAGCTTGCGCCGGGCGGCGCTGGCGCGATCCGCGGATAACTCCCAAGGCCCGTAATCCTCCCGCATGACCCCGCGGCCGGCTTCGGTGTGGCCCAACAACTCGACGGTAAAATTGGTGTAACGACCCACTTCCCAGGCCAGGGTGGAAAAGACCCAGGACCCGTAAGGCGTAAAGCGCGCGGAGTCCGGCTCGAAGATCGGCCGACGGGAGCGGTCGAAGATGTTGATGTGCAGGCCGTCGGAGGCAACATTGTATTTCACGGACTCCTGGCTGTCGGGGTCTTGCTGGAGCATCTTAGCCAGGTCGTCGGTCAGGCGCCGCAACAACTCCAGGTGCATCACCGAGACCGAATCGTACTGGCCCTTGGCGGGCTGGAGCGCCTGCACATCGCGGTCCGGGATAATGCCGACGGATTCCTTGTTGACGGAGGAGAAGGGATTGCGGAAGGCCCGCTCGACAGCTTCTTTAATTTTGGCGTCCTGCGCCGTGAGCCAGAGCACCAGGAACAGGGCCATCATCGCGGTCACGAAGTCCGCGTAAGCTACTTTCCACGATCCCCCGTGCGATGCGCCATGTTTAGCCATTATTTCTTGGCGCTCACGTTCAGTCCCTTGAGCATGGTTTCCAGTTCCTCGGCGCCGGGACGCAAATCCTCGCCCAGGCCACGCCGCGCGATCTCCACCGCCATCCCGGGGGCCATGCCCGAGGCAAAGCTTACCACGGCCGTCGAAACGCACCGGAAGTAAGACAACCGCGCCAACATATTAAACTCCATGTTCACGGCCAGCGGATTGAGGAATCCGTAACCCAGAAAGATGCCGAGAAAAGTGCCGACCAGGGCGGCGGCCACCTTCTCGCCGATCTGCTCGATCGGCCCGGCGATGGAAGCCATGGTATTCACAATGCCCAGCACGGCGGCCACGATGCCGAACCCGGGCATGGCGTCGGCAGTCTTGGTCAGAACGTTGATCGGGGCGTGGTTTTCTTCCTCCATCCGGTTCATGTCGGTATCGAGCAGTTGGCGGAGTTGGTCGGGCTTGACGCGGCCATCGATGACCGGACGCAGCGCGCCGCAGAGGAACTCGACAGCCAGTAAATTGCGGAGAACGCTGGGATACTTCTGGAAGATCGCGCTGGTGGCGGGGCTGGTGAGGTGCTCCTCCAGGGCGATGAGGCCGTTGCGCCGGCCCAGAAGAAAAAGCTCGTAGAGCATCATGAACAGCTCCTCGTAGGCGCGGCGATTGTAGGGCGCCCCCTTGACGGCGCTCAGGGCGTTGGCGATCAGGTCCATCAGCACCCGTTTGGGGGCCATGATGATGGTCGCCCCCAAGGCGGCCCCGCCAATGATCACCAACTCGGACAAGTGCATGAGGGACGAGAAGTTCCCGTCCGCCATTTTAAAGCCCCCAGCCACCGAGGCGAGGACGATTAAGACACCGACTAAGACAATCATGAAACCACTTCAGTTCCGTGTTGAATTGCCAGGGCCTCCTGTCGCTCGATGAAGGAGCGAATGGCCATGATGGCCTGGGAGTGGATCTGGGAGATGCGGGATTCCGTCAACCCGAACGCTTCGGCGATCTCCCGGAGGCGCAGGTCTTCGAAATAGTAAAGGGCCAGGACTTTCTGCTGGATGGGGGGCAGTTGGAGGATGCGCTTGCTAATGAGCTCCTTGAGCTCGCTGCGGGATGCGGATTCCGAAGGATCTTCCTGGGAATCGTCCGCGATGCTCTCGTGAGGCAGGGAACTCTCCTGGGCCGCGTTGCGCGGGACGGCGTCCAGACAAACAAAGGAAACGGGGCGGATCTCGTCCAGCCAGGCATGATATTCGGCGAGGGAAAGTCCCAACGCCTGGGCCATCTGTTCTTCGGTGGGGGGGCCGCCCAGGCGCTGCTCCAGCTCGCCGAGTTTGTTCTGAATCTTCCGCGCCTTGTCGTGAACGAGCCGCGGCACCCAGTCCATGCGCCGCAATTCATCGAGCACGGCGCCGCGGATACGAAAGCGAGCGAAAGTCTCGAAGGATGCCCCGCCCAGAAAGCTGAAACTGCGGATGGCCTGGAGCAAGCCCACCAACCCCGCGCTGTAAAGGTCTTCGGCGCTGATATGCGTGGGCAAGGTCATCGCCAGCCGGCCTACCACGGTCTTGACGAGGGGGAGATACTCCTCCACCAGGGCGTTTTCGGTGCCGGTGTCGCCGCCGGTCTGGTGGTAGTGCATCCATAGCTCCTGGGGCGCAGGAGAGGGCATTTCCGTCACTGTGTCCGCGGGAGCCGGCTCAAGGAGGGGGTATGCGCTCATTTTTTGGGAAAGGTGTTCGAGGAGGGGTTTTGCTGCCGGGCTGCGGCTTCCGCCACCCGACGTTCGTAAACGGCCGTCTGGAGGTTGCGCGTCCAAGCTCTCCCCCACCAGCGGGTCAACAATCCGAGAGCTGCGGCGGCGGCGCAGGCGTGCCAAAGCATGGAAGGCCATTCCGAGTGGCTGAACATCCCCAAGGCTAAACCAAGGCAGAAACCGATCATCGCGCCACTGATCATTAATGTCTTCATGCCGAATTTCACTACTTGCTCTTAGCAAGGCCTTTGCCAACCAAATAGAAACCCCATGGAAACCGTGTTTTCCTCAGGAATTCAATAATTCGGGGGTCGCCAGGGCGAAGTCACCCGGAATATTTTGCCCACCTGAGAGAAAACGAACGGTGAATTTTGTGCCGAGGACCAAGTTCCAGATCTTGCCCCAACGTCGGTCCTCGTCCAGATGAGTCAGGATGAGGTCGTTCACGGGCAACGGATCGAAGGCCCTGACTTGGCGGAGCAATACGGAAAGATCGTAGGCGCCGTTCAAAACCAAATGAACCTGGACCCCGGGGATCGCGTGGAGTTGCGCCCGTAATTGGTCCAGAGCGGCATCATCCTGGTCGCTGACGCCGGGCAGATCAATAAACCCGGCGTTCAACCCAACGAGCGACTGAGGACCGGACCAATCGCGGTGGACGGGCACCTCCAGGATCTCGCCATAGTAGTCCAGCAATCCCCCAAAATTCGCGGCGCGACTGTCCAATCGCCATGCCTTGACCTTGAGGCCTTTGGCGAGGACGATTTTGGCGATCCATTTGCAAACAACCGTGGTCTTGCCCGAGCCGGGCGGCCCGATAAACGCATGGATCAGCGGCGTTTCCGACTCCTCCGGCTCGGGGGAGGGACGCCAGAAGCTTGCGAGAGCCGACTGGACGATGGCGATCTCCTCGCCCAAGAAGTCGGGAGGCGTTTCGCCGTGCTGGGCCCGAGCGCGTTCCAGCACCTTTTCTGTCCAAAGCGGTTGCAGGCCCATTTGGATAAGCACGCTAGCGCTGCGCCAAATCTCTCCCCGCGCGCCCGGACCCGAGGCAACTTTAGCCAGACCGGCAAGAGTTGCCTGCGAATGGGGATCCGCCTCCGGAGCGGAGCATTGGGATTCCGAGACTGGCTGAACGGGCGACAGCTTCGCAGCCGTACCCGGCAGTTCGGACCCGTTGCCCCGGGCAGCGAACTCGGGTTGCGATGGGGCTCGGCGCTTTGCGGCGTCATCGCGGCTCACGCGCGGTTGTTTCAGCGCCGCTTTTGAAACCAGTTTTGCCTTGGGAATACTCGCCCGAGCGGTTTTACCCGATTTGAGTCGTCTTGGCGCATTGCCCCCGTTCCCACTGGAGGGACGCTGCGGCAACGGCGGGGAAACCTCCTCATCAAGGACGTCCAATCGTTGGGGTGGAGGACTTCCGGAAGGGCCGCCATCCATGGATGGGGGTTGATGGGGAGGCATTTCCGCAAAGTCGTCCCCCTGCCCTGCGGCAGCCGCATCCTGCTGGAGACACGCTCGAACCTCCAGTTGGGACTTTCGCCAAAGACGGCTCAGACCCTGGGCCGGAACCGGCTTAACGCTGAGGACCACGGCATCGGGACCCAGGCGCGAGCGAATTTGCGAAATGGCGTGCGCTGGATTTCGCGCCAAAAAACTGAGCACCCTCATGAGGCAGCCGGAATCGTGGCAGCGTTCTGAATTTCAACGCGGGGCGGAACCTCGGAATAGGAGATGACCGCGAGGTCAGCAAAGGCGGATTCAAAAAAACGCCGGAAACCGAGCCGGATCTGAGGGGAGCAAAGGACCAGCGGTGGATGCCCGGCAGCGAGCATTTGCTGGACAAAACGGTTCAGCGACTCGCTCACATGACGAGCCAAGCTGGGTTCAAGCACCAGCGAAACGTCATTGGGCGTCTGGCGCAACCCCTGGGCGATGGCTTGTTCCAGGCGCGGGTCCAGGGTGATGGCCCGCAAGCTCCCGGTCGGGGTCTGGAAAGCGCGGGTAATCTGCAAACCCAAGGCGCGCCGAGCGCACTCCGACAGTTCATCCGGATTCTTGGTCATTCCGGAATAATCGCCCACCTTCTCCAGGATCCCGGCCAGGTTGCGAATCGAAATACCCTCCGCCAGCAGATTCTGAAGGATGCGCTGGATGTGGCCGACCGTAAGCTGCCCCGGAACGAGTTCGTTGACGAGCGTCGGGTGCGTTTGCTTGAGATTATCCAACAGTACCTGTACATCCTGGCGGCTCAGGATCTCGTGGCACCGGCGGCGGACCGTCTCGCTCAGGTGGGTGACCAGCACCGAAGGAGCGTCAACGACGGTAAAACCGCTGACTTCGGCGTTCTTACGCTCGGCGTCGGCGATCCAGGTCGCCGGCAGTTGGAAGACCGGTTCGACCGTAGGCACCCCTTTGAGGACTACCTTGCTCTTGGAGGCGTTCATGGCCAGGAGGAAGCCCGGCCGTAAATCTCCACGAGCCACGGGATTTCCCTTAAGCAAGAACCGGTACTCTTGGGGTCCGAGTTGCAGATTATCCCTAAGGCGAATAGGGGGAATGATCACCCCCATATCCTGGGCAAAGGTGCGACGCACGCTCGTAATCCGATCCAGCAGGTCGCCGCCGCGGCGTTTGTCCGCCAGCGTCACCAGAGAATAGCCCAACTCGACCTGGAAGGGGTCCAACCGCAGCAAATCCTCAAGTTTGTCTATGCCCTTGCTTTCAGTCGAACCATCGGCTGCTGTCGAGGCGCCCCCTTTGGCATTCCCGCCCTTGGCGGTGGCATTCGCTTCGACTGCGAGTCCATCGAGCGGACCATGGCGATGGAGAGTATAAGAGAGCAACCCGGTAAGCGTCGCCAGCATGGCAAAGGGCAGGAACGGGAGCCCAGGTACCAGGGCAAAAACCGCCATCATCCCCGAGAGCAGCGTCATCGCGCGGGGATAAATGAGCAGTTGTTTGCTCAACTCCTGGCCGAGGTCGTTCTTGGAGGCGGCTCGGGTCACCAGGATGCCCGCCGCCGTGGAGGTAATCAGGGCCGGGATCTGCGAAACCAAACCGTCGCCAATAGAGAGGATGGTGTAGAGCTGTATGGACTCCGACATCGTCTTGCCCTTCTGGGCAATGCCGATAGCGAAACCCCCGACGACATTGATGAGCGTGATTAAGATGGCGGCGACAGCATCGCCGCGAACGAACTTGCTGGCGCCGTCCATCGCGCCGTAGAAATCGGCCTCTTGCTCGACCGATCGACGGCGAGTGCGGGCCTCGGCCTCATTGATGATGCCGGCGTTCAACTCGGCATCGATGGCCATTTGTTTGCCGGGCATGGCATCCAAAGTGAACCGAGCGGCGACTTCAGCAATACGGCCGGCGCCCTTGGTGATAACGATAAAGTTGATCAAGACCAGGATCAAAAAGACCACCAGGCCAACGACGTAGTTCCCGCGGACGACAAAATTCCCAAAGGCCTCAATCACCCGTCCGGCGTACCCGTCCAGCAGGATCAGCCGCGTCGAAGCGACATTGAGCGAGAGCCGAAACAGGGTCAGAAACAGCAGCAGGGTCGGGAATCCGCTGAAATCCGAGGGCTGCCGGACATAGAGGATGACCAGCAGCGTCAGCAGCGACAAGGCGATACTGGTGGCCAGCAAACTGTCCAGCAGACCCGGCGGAATGGGCAGGATCAATAGCAGTACGGTCCCGAACAAACCGGTGATGAGCCACAGGTCGCCGTGCTTCAGGAGCAACCGCAGATTCTGGCTGAGTTTGGCCATTTTCTTCGCGCCGATCCGTCACTCGACAGAATCGTCATGACCCGTGAAGCAGGAAAAAGACCATAACCGAAGAAAAGAAAGAGTCAGGACCAAAAAGGGACAGGCATGGCAACCCGATCAAAGCGGCCGGAAGCGAAACCCCAGAAATTACGGAGGGTTCAATGACAATTGGGTATCAGCTAATGGTCATCGGTCATCGGCAAGCTCGCCTCCAATGACCAACGGCCACTATTCAATCCTCATTTTTTAATAAGCCTTTCCCATCCGCAAGGCGTTGCCCTCGCCAAAGAACCTCGCGCCGACGGGAAAGAAGGTAGTCCCTTCCTGCCGGGGGGTCGAACGAGGGAGGAAAAAACTGCCGGTTAGAGGGGCTTTGGGCTAAAGCAGTTGATCGAGTTCCTTAAGCAACTGGTCGAAGAGGTCCAAGGCATCCTCGACCGGTTTCGTCGTGGTCATGTCCACGCCGGCGAGCTTGAGCATGTCGATGGCGTACATGCTATTGCCGGCCTTAAGAAACTTCATCCATTGGTCGCGGGTGCCGGGTTCTTGCTTTAGGATGTGTTTGGCGAGCGCCGCCGCCGCGCAATAACTGTCAGCATAACGATACACGTAATAACCCCGGTAGTAATGGGGAATGCGAAGGCATTCGACGTCCAGGGCGGGATCGATGACGAAATCCGGTCCGTAATAGCGAACGTAATGGTCATGGCAGATCTTCATCAGCGCCTCGGCGGTAGCCGGCTCGCCTTTTTCCGCGAGGGTGTGAGCGGCCAGGTCGAACTCGGCAAACTGGGTCTGGCGGAAGATCGTCGCCCGCATGTCTTCAAGCATCTGGTTGATGAGGAAGGCGCGCTCCTTGCGATCCTTGGTCTGACTCAGCATGAACTGCTTGAAGACGATCTCGCCGGCTGTGGAAGCCACCTCGGCGGTGAACATGGGGTACCCCGAATAGACAGGCGGCTGGGAGTTCTTGGCAAACCAGCTCTGCATCGCGTGGCCCAACTCATGCGCGACCGTGGACACGTCGTTGAAATTACCTTTAAAATTGAGCAGGACGTAGGGGGCGGAGAGGTAGGTACCCATGTTGTAAGCGCCGCTCCGCTTGCCTTTGTTCTCATACACATCGATCCAACGCGATTCAAAGGCCTGTTTCATGATCGCCCCATATTCCGGCCCGAAAGGCTTGACGCCTTCGAGCACCAATTCCTTGGCTTGGTCGAAGGTGTAATGGCGCTCGGGCAGATCCACCAGGTTGACGTAGAGATCGTAGAAATGAACCGCATCCAGTTTGAGAGCGCGTTTCTTGAGGGCTACATACCTATGCAGGAGGCTCCGGCGGCCGTTTACGGTTTGGATGAGGTTCTCATAGACCCCCGGGGGCAGGTTCTCGGCATCCAGCGCCCGATGCAAACTGGTGGGGTAGTTCCGGGCTTTCGCGTAAAACCAATCCCGCTCCATGGCGCCACCGAGCGTCGCCGCCAGCGTGTTCTTCACGTCCAAGTAACTGCCGTAGAGGGCGTTAAAGGCGTCGCGCCGGAACCGCCGATCCTTGGAATACATGGCCTGGACGAAGGAGGAGCTTGTAATCTCGACCTCGCGTCCCTCGCTGTCTTTGACCGAGCGCCAATGCAGCTCGGTATTACTGAGCAACCCGAAGGCTTCTCCGCCCGTCTCGGTGGCTTTTCCAGCCATAGCCAGGAGTTCCTCTTCTCGGGCCGAGAGGATATGCGACTTGGTCCGGAGCAGGTCATCGAAGAAATGACCATAAACCTTCAAGTCGTCTTGCTCGAGCCACTTACGGAGATCGGGCTCGGGGATCCGCAACAGCTCAGGCTGGAACCAGGAGGAGGATTCGTCCCATTTGACCGAGAGCGTTTGGCCGCGCTTGAAAAGGGCCTGCGCTTCCGATTGACGCATGTCTTCATCGCGGCGCATGGAGGCGTAAGCGACAAGCTTCTCCAGTTCGATGTTGATCTGGTCCCGTTGCGTGAGGGCTTGGAGCAGGGTCTGCGCCGACTTCTCCACGGCGCCCTTCCGGGTGGCGAACTCGGCGATCATTCCGTCGAGCTTCGCATAGTGATCCTCCCAATCCTTGGGCGTCGCATACATCTTGGTCAGGTCCCATTTCGAGCGCTCGTCGATGGTGGAACGTTCCGGAGTAGTCGCCGCAAACAGGGAGGAACTCATAAATAGAAGCCAGAAAACACGCCGCGCCGCGGCGCCGGGGTGGGTCAAGGTTAACATGGGATTATGTTTCTGAGGTGGAGGTTATTGCTTGAGATTTGCCACGCCGTCCCCGCTGGGGCTGAATTCGTCGGCGTGGTAGGAACTGCGCACCATGGGCGAGCTGGCCACATGGGTGAATCCCATGGCTCGAGCCCGTTGGCCATAGTCCGCGAATTGAGCCGGAGAGATGTAGGCGCGGACCGGGAGGTGGTGGATGGTGGGTTGGAGGTACTGGCCGAGGGTGAGGATATCGCACCCGACCTGGCGCAAATCGCCGAGGGCGGTGAAGAGCTCTTCCTCAGTTTCGCCCAACCCGAGCATGAGGCCCGACTTTGTAAACACGGTATCACCCCGGCGAGCCTTAACCTTCCGCAGCACGTTCAGAGAACGGTCATAGGTAGCCCGAGAGCGAACCGTGGGGGTGAGGCGACGCACGGTCTCGAGGTTGTGATTGAAGACGTGCGGGTTGGAGGAGAGAACCGCCTCAATGGAAGCATCGCGATCGTTGAAATCGGGCGTGAGCACCTCGATAATCGTCAGGGGGTTAAGCGACCGGACGGCTTCGACGGTCCGGCGGAAATGGTCGGCGCCGCCGTCAGCGAGGTCGTCACGGGCCACGCCGGTAATGACGAGGTGTTTGAGCCCCATCCGGCGCGTGGCTTCGGCCACCCGCCCGGGTTCGTCCTCGTCCAGGGGCAGCGGCTTGGCGGTGGCGACGGCGCAAAACCGGCAGGCTCGCGTGCATCGGTCGCCCCCGATCATGAAGGTCGCCGTCCCCTTGCTCCAGCATTCCCAATGGTTGGGACAGCGGGCGCTTTCGCACACGGTGTGGAGCTTCAGTTCGTCCAGCAATGCCCGGGTGCGCCCAAAACCATCGGTCGTCGGTAACTGAAACCGAAGCCACTGAGGAAGACGCGGACGCGGACTGGTCTCCGGAAGGTTAGACACGGGCATTTTTCTTCTCCCAATTCTTCCAAAAATCCGCCAATTGTTCCGGCCCAAAATCGGCCAGGATCTCGCCATCCACATCAATCACCGGCGCCAACTCTTGCCCGGAAATTCGGATCATCTCGTCGAATGCCGCCTCGTCCGCAATGACGTCGACCTTTTCGTAGTCCACCGCCCGCTCATCCAACCACCGAATCGCCTTATGGCACCACCCGCAGTAAGGCTTGATAAAGAGTCGAATCCGTTTTGGTTTCACAGCCATACAGTGGAGGAGATTCACTGAAATATCAAATGCTCATTGGCGGACAGAGGGTTAGCTCGGCTATCCCCCACGAGGCGCGGGAGGCCCGCAAGCCGGGAGGCGGCTTTAAACACCGGCGATCTGCGCGGCGTATTGTTCAGGCGTCAACAGAGCCTGCGCCTCGTCAGGGTTGGAAAGCTTGACCTTGAACAGCCAACCTGCCGCGTGCGGCTCCCGGTTTACCAGGGCCGGGTCAGTGGTCACCTGAGTGTTGACCTCCACGACTTCGCCGCTCACTGGAGAATAAATATCGCTGGCGGTTTTCACGGATTCAACGACCGCGCACGCTTCGCCGGCGCGCACCTGCTTGCCGGTCTCAGGCAGTTCAACGAAGACCACGTCGGTCAACTCATGCTGGGCGTGGTCGGTGATGCCAACCACGCCAAAGCCTTCAGCCACTCGCACCCATTCATGCGAGGTCGCGTATCTCAAATCGGACGGGATATTAGCCATAAAAGTTTAGCTTAATTAGGCAGGCGAACGGGCAATCGTCAATCCGGTTTTCGATAAATCGGCTTGGGGACGACAACTGCCGGGGCGCGGCGCCCGCGAATCTCAATCTCGATGGGGGTCGCCGCCTTGGCGAATTCCGGAGGCACATAACCCATCCCGATGCCCACGCCAAGCGAGGGGCTCTGAGTGCCGCTGGCCACCTGCCCAATGGCCGCCGCTTGCGCCCCCGTGCTCCAGACTGGGTAGTGCGGCCGTGGCGGGGCGGAGCGATCGGTCATCCTGAAGGCCACCAGGCGTTTGGCCGCCCCTTTGGCCTTTTGCTCGACCAACACCGGCCGACCAACAAAATCGCCCTTGTCAAGGGCTACGAAGAAGCCCAACCCCGCTTCGATTGGCGTGGTGCGCTCATCCAATTCGTGGCCGTAAAGCGGATAACACACTTCCGTCCGCAACGTGTCGCGCGCTCCCAGACCGGCCGGCTTCAACCCATGGGTACGACCAACCGCGAATATCCGGTCCCAAATCTCGCTTATGGTTTCCGCCGGGCTGATGACTTCAAATCCATCTTCCCCCGTGTATCCCGTCCGGGAAATCCAAACCTCCCGGCCCGAGAAATGGGTCTGAGCCACCTGATTTTTCTTGAGGTCAGCCGCTTGGCTAACGGCCGTTCCACCCGTGAACGGACCCGGGAAACACGCATTGATGAATTCAACCACGCGCGGACCCTGAACCGCCAGAGCGCCGGAAACGTCCGAGAGGTTGGTCAGCGTAACGCCGGCCCGGCCCCCAAACCGCGCCAACCGCCCCTCCAGCCAGGCCACGTCGGCCGCAATGCGCGAGGCATTGATGATCAGGAAAAATCGGTCGGGACCCAACCGATAGGCATAAAGGTCGTCCACCACCCCCCCGCCCTCCTGGCACATGAGTGTATATTGCCCCCCCCCGACCGGAAGCTTGCGGGCATCGTTGGTCAGGGTCTGGTTGAGAAAAGCCTCAGCCTCCGGTCCTTCGATCGATACTTCCCCCATATGCGAGATATCGAAAATCCCGGCCGCTTGGCGCACGGCGAGGTGTTCGTCGGTGATGGTGGTATATTGAACCGGCATTTCCCAGCCACCGAATTCGATCAGTTTGCCGCCTAGTTTCTGGTGCGCGTCGAAGAGTGGAGTCCGTTTCAGCATGCGGTCAAAATAGGGTCTGAGCACTGGCAGAGCAATAAAAACTGGGGACGGGGCGAAAGGACCTCGCCCGAGCAAACCAAAAGGCAGAAGCCGCGAAAACACGCGCGCGACACAAAAAGCGAGCGGATTCCCCGGTGATGCCGCAGGACGGGCGGGCGCGACTATTCGGCTGGAGGCAAACTATCGAAGTGCTTGTCCCTTTTTAACCCGCCCCCCTGCCCGTGATAAGAAGTCAGGAAGTAAATCGTCACGCACGCGACCACCTCTGCTAACCCGTTCCAGAACAGCGGCCAGCGCGCGCCGCGGGGCTGGGAACAAACTCCGAACCAAACGCCAGCGCCAAGGTAGCCGAACAAATTGCCCACGCCGCTGCTCATCAAGCTCATCAGCGCTTGCGCCCGCGCTCGCCAGGCGACCTCCACCCGTTCATTGAGGTAGATCTGGGCGGTGATGAAAAAGAGCGTGTAGGAAAAACCGTGAAGGGTCACCCCGGCGAGCAGCCAAACCGGCCCATTGACAGCGCACAGGACGAACCGAAGGATGCCAAAGGCCAGGCCGGCGCTGAAGATCCACTTCAAGCGCCACTGGGAAAAGAGGGTAACGAGGGCGAACATGGCGATGATCTCCGTGACTTGGCCCAAGGACATCCAGGCAGAGAGGCGTTGGAAACCCAGCTCCTGGAGGTGCGGCGGCGTAAACGGGTAGAACGCCGCCAGCGGGATGCTGTACAGCGCGGTGGTGATGAAGACCACGCGGTGGCCAGGGTGCTTCATCAACGCCAAGGCATCCCACCCCATGCGCTCGCGGAACGACAGGCGGCCTGCGGCGGGCGGCGGCGGCGCGTTGGGGAGCAGGAACGTAAACATCGCCAAGGCCAGCCAGACCGCCGCGCCGCTATAGCCCGCCCGGGTGGAAGCATCGGCGTTGAGGGCGCTGACCAGCCAGCAACCGCACATCCAACCGAACGTGCCCGCCGCGCGAAGGGGGCCAAACTCGCGCTGGGAATTGCGCAACCGCGAAAAGACGATCGTGCTGGCCAGGCTGGTGGCGGGCGCCGCGCACAGGGAGTAAACCTGGATCAGAATCAACACCAGCGCTCCCGGCCATCGCTGCCCGATACTCCAACTGGCCAGAGCCATGGCGCAGGCGCTGGCGCCCGCCAACCACCGCAGCACCCGCGCCGGCGCGACATGCCGGTCGGCGGTCGCGCCAAAAAGCAATGGCGAGACGAAGGCGGCTATCGCCGAAGTCGCATACGCATATGCTCGGATTGACCCCAACCCATGCGCCTGCAAAACGCGGCTCAGCGGCACCATCCAGATCCCCGCAGCCATCATCTGCAAGAAAAACAGCGCTGCCAGTTCAGCGTAATCAGCCCATTGGACCTTCGTTCGAAGCACTGACACAGTACATATCGTTCGCGCCGAATTTCAAGCGGGAGTTGAGCGGAGCGCGGAACGGAGCGTTGACAACGCTTTGGTTCGCCGCTTCTTCCGCCGCCTTGCGGCAGCCAAAGACGAAGCAGCACCTGAGCAATCGGCCAGAAAATCGGCCAGAAAACCATTGCCTTTTAGCGGTGAGCGGAATAGTCTGGGGCTACTAATTATGACCACAACCACCCCAAACTCAACTCCATTGAAGATCGCCGCTTTGGCGGGCGACGGCATCGGCCCGGAAATCATGCGCGAGGCAATCAAGGTCTTGCGCGCGGTTGAAAAGCGGTTCGATTTGACGCTTGACATCTCGGAAGGGCTGGTGGGTTGGGCGGCCATCGATAAGGAAGGAGAGGCCTTGCCCGAGAGCACGCTGGCGCTGTGCAAGAACTCGGGCGCGATTCTGTTTGGCGCGGTGGGGTTGTATTACCGGGATCCCGAGGTGGTCAAAGAAAAGCGCCCGGAGCGGGCGCTGCTTCGACTGCGCAAGCAACTCGGGTTGTTCGCCAATCTCCGCCCGGTCAAGCTCTATCCGGAATTGGCGGATGCCTGCCCGCTCCGACCCGAACGCCAGGGCGAAGGGATCGACATTCTCATCGTGCGCGAATCCACTGGGGGCCTTTATTATGCCTATCCCCGGAAGACCGAGTCGGTCATCGAAATGAAAGAAGCGGGGACCCCCTCCCAGGAAGTCTTGCGGGCTGTGGACACGATGGCTTTGACGGCGACGGAGATCGAACGGATCGCTCACGTGGCTTTTCGAGCGGCGGGGCTGCGGCAACGGAAGGTGACCAGCATTGACAAAGCCAATATCCTGGAAACCAGCATTCTCTGGCGCAGAATCGTGACGGAGATCAGTCCTCAATACCCCCAAGTGGTCCTGGAGAACATGTTGGTGGATACCGCCGCGATGCAATTGGTTCTGCGCCCCACCCAGTTTAACGTGATTCTTTGCGAAAGCATGTTCGGCGAGATCCTCAGCGACGAAGCGGCCGCTCTCGTTGGGTCATTGGGGATGATGCCCAGCGCTAACCTTGGGTATGCTCGCAATGGACAGACCTGCGGCCTCTTCGAGCCCGCGGGGGGCACCGCGCCGGATATCGCTGGGAAGAATTTGGCCAATCCCATCGCGGAGATCCTCGCCGCCGCCTTGATGCTGCGCTACAGCTTCGGTTTGGATGATGCCGCTAAAGCGATCGAAACCGCCGTCGAAAAGGTGATTGCCGCCGGATACCGCACGGCGGATATTTTCCCTCCGCGCGCCGGCGCCCAGCGCAGGGTCGGCACCGCGCAAATGGGCGATGCCATTGCGGAAGCGATCGCGTAACCGCCCACAAGCGCGGCGCTGTTTAATCGGGCTCACAGAAGCAGATCGCGCAACAGCGCGCTCTCCAACCCTTCCAGCCTGACTTCGCGGCCCTGCGCCCCGCAGCGGACCAGGAACGTCGTTGGTTCCGGGCGTACGTTCCACAACAGCGCCGCGCGCGCCGATGGATACCACGCCAGCACCGCCGGTTCTTCATTCTCCACGAAAGGCGCTTTGAGCAGCGTCGACCGAATGCGCCGTTTCAAAGCGAAGAGGGCCGCCAACGATTCTTCGCAAGGCTCGAGCGATCCACTGACGGATCCAGCCGTCGAACGGCATACCAACCGGGTGCCGCTGGAGACCAGTTTTCCTTCGGCGGCCGCGGCCGCGTCGGCATCAGACAGGAAGGTCCAACCCTCCCGCGCGGGCAGGTCCGTGACTTCCCAGGGCACGCCCGCCGCCAGGAACAGGCTGAATGGACGGTCGTCCCCGGTAAAGCGGCTGGCCTCGCCCCAGTAATGTTTGAAAGGCCCCGACATCCGATGCCCGGCCAACGGGCCATGGAACTCCGCCTGGCGCCTCATTGCCGCCCCGAGCGTGGCCCAGTGGGTCTTGGGAAAGGGCGTGATTCCGCTCATGAACATCGTGTGCCGGACGTCGGTAATAGTGGATATTACCAGTTTGGCCGCCAGATGCTCGGCGGAAAGCTGGTCCGCGGGGTAGGCGGTGGTTTCGCTCCAGGCCAACTTCGGCGCCGCGAAACGGCGGTGAAACAACACGCTGAACAACTCGTCGGTCTTTCCTTTCACCGAACCAAACGAGCGATCGTCAAACATGAGTTCGCCCACGCGCATTGACGCGTGACGATAATCGGCCAGGCGGATGCCAGCCTTTTCCGCTCCGAGATACATCACCATGATCCCGAGATGCCCGCCGGCCGCTTTCTGCTGCGCCCGGAATGAACCGGTCAAATCGTCACAGGTGAATTCCACCCATTGCCGGAGGAGAGCCGTGAATCGGCGCGAGCGCGCGTCATCCAGCAACTCGGGCCAGCGGTTGGAGGACAGACCCGCGCGGCGCAAAAAACGGCGGCAGTGTTCATCGCAAAAACAGCCCCCAATCTCCCCGGGCCCGCGGGCCAGACGAAAATCGTCATCGAGGAAGCAGTGGGAAAAACCCGCGCGCCTCAGTTCGCGCAAGGCTCCGGCGTTTTCTTCCGTTGCCGGCGAATGCAAGGAAGTGCCGGCGTAGGCTTTTCCGTCCCGACTGGCTCCCAGACGCCAGCGAGTTGGCGGCGTCAGCGGGAAGTTCCCATCCTTTGAGCCGAGCGAATCGCCAGGATGACCGAGCGGTACGTTGACGACTTTGGCGTCGAGCCCGGCCCGACGCAATACGGCGCGCGCTTGGGTTAAGGTCTCCATCGGCCAGGGCCAGTGACCGTAAAAGAAACCGCACAACCAGACGCAGGACACTCCGGCGCGGACGAGGGTGGCCGGGAAATCGGGGTCCCGCAGGATGGCTTCCGGGCTGAGGCACACATGGTATTCGCGGGGGCTGACCGCCTGGCCGGCCCAGCAGCGCCAGGGCGCGATCGCGCCAGCCAGCGAGAACATGGAGGTGAGCTCGATACAGCGGCGTCGCGTCATTTTCGGGCGGAGGTTCGAGGCAGCGGGGTATTGAGGCGGATCACCCCGAACCATAGCCTAAGGCAGCTTTGGAAGGGCTTTGCTGGCGGTTGCTTCCAAACTGGCTGCGGTGGCCGCCGCGACCCAGAAAAACGCCGGGGATGACCGCATGCGCACGCCCCGGAAGGCCCGATTCGAGATAGGCATGCCGATAGTCTCGCGTTACTGGTGGGAAACGTCAACGCAATTGGCCGGCAAACGGGCTGCGAATCCCCCAAGGGGGAAGCGGCTTGCCTTCTCGAGGACCCGTTTGGGGTCCAAGCGGTAGAATCTCCAACTTCGGCCTTCGCAAGATCGGGGCTCGGGCGTAAGCTGTGGCCATGAATGATTCAATCAGCGCGCCCCTATGGGTCTGACAAAGTTGGGCTGGAATGCCGACCTCGACCGCCAGTTCGCACCCCACCAGGCCAAGGGGCTGACGCCGGCGCGGGTGGCGGTGGAGGATAAACATTTCTTCCGCGTTTGGACCGCGGAGACGGAACTTCTCGCGCAAGTCACCGGCAAATACATGCACGAAGCGCGCGGGTCCACTTCAAAACTACCCAAGGTCGGGGATTGGGTCGCCGTGAAGCTCGTCCCCAAGGAGGAAAAGGCCATGATTCAGGCCATCCTTCCTCGGCGCACCCAACTCTGCCGCAAGATGATCGGCCGCGGCAGCTCCGAGCATATCCTCGCCACGAATATCGACACGGCGTTCATGGTGGCGGCCGCGGACGCGAGCTTCAACGCCGCGCGTCTGGAGCAAATGCTCGGCATGGTCCACGAAAGCGGCGCGCGCCCGATCGTCCTGCTCAATAAAATCGACTTGTGCGAGGACCTCGACGCCAGGCTCGCGGAGGCCAGGCGCGTGGCCGGCGCGGCGTTGGTGCTCGCGGCCTGCGCGCTCACCGGGCGCGGCGTGAAAAAGCTGGCGCAACTGATCAAGCCCGGCGACACCGCCGTATTCATCGGCACCTCAGGCGTCGGCAAGTCGAGCCTCATCAACCGCCTCTATGGAGAAGACATCCAGGCCACGGTGGAAGCGCGCGCGGATGACGCGAAAGGCCGGCATACCACCTCGTGGCGCGAAATGATCTTTCTCCCCCAAGGCGGCGTGGTCATTGACACGCCGGGCATGAGAGAATTCCACCTCTGGATTGCCAGCGAAGGATCGAAACAAGATTATCCCGAGGTTGACGCGCTGGCCGCGAGCTGCTACTTCCGCGACTGCACCCATACGAAGGAGAACAAGTGCGCGGTGCTCGCCGCAGTCGCCGCAGGCGGACTCCCACGCCAGCGGTATGAGAGTTTCCTCCAACTCCAACTCGAAATCCGCTCCTTGCGCGAAGCCGAAAAGAAAGCCGCTTGGCGAGCGCGCAAGCGGAGCGATCGCGGGGCTCGTCGCGCGCCCAACAAGCCGCATTGAATCGCCTCCTTTCTGACGATCTTTTCTGACAATACAGGTTTCAATCCCGTGGATTTGTGCGACCATGGGCTGTGGTTTTTCAATCGTGAATATTTCATCCGCCATTTTTCATTGCAGTGCGCCGGATTTGGAGTCGTGTCCGGACGAATCGCTGCCGGAGTTCGCCTTCATCGGCCGCTCGAATGTCGGCAAGTCCTCGCTGCTGAACATGCTCGCAGGGGAGCAGGGATTGGCCCGCGTTTCGCCCACTCCGGGTTTCACCAAGCTCATTAACCTCTTCACGATGAACAAGTGTTGGCGGCTGGTGGATCTACCGGGCTACGGCTTCGCCCAGGGCGCGCGGAAAGACCGGGCCCGCTTTAACCACACCGTGAACGATTACTTGGAGCATCGCGCGAACCTCTGCCTGGTTTTCGCGTTGATCGAGTCCGGCCTGGCCCCGCAAGCCATAGATCTCGAGTTCGTGGAATGGCTGGTGCGCCACGCCGTGCCATTCGTCCTGGTCTTCACCAAGACCGACAAAGTACCGGATGTCGTCGCGCAGACGAACATCGCCGCTTTTACGGACCGCATTTCGCCGTGGTTTGAAAAGCCGCCGGCCGTGTTCGCCTGTTCGGCGGCGACTCGGCAAGGCCGCCAAGAGTTGCTCGGGGTGATCGACGAGGAGATGACGGCCATAAACGCCGCGTCATCGCGGGCTGAGGCGCCGACCGAAAGCGCGCCGGACCTAAGCCGGGAAGCGCGCCTTAGGGAGAACCGAAGACGGCGTCCCGACCGCAATCGCCCCTGGTGAGACCGCGGCTTTTTGGCCACCCGAGATGGCGGGAAATACGGGGGACGCCGCGGAAGGACCGCCAGGAATTTCCTGGGGTGGGAAGCAACCGCTGGACGACCCGGATCCACTCGTCGATTTCCTGGTCGTCGAGGACGAGGCGGGCGTTCAGTGCGTCAATTCCCGACTGGTTCATTCACTCCCTCGAAACCCGCGAATCGCCAACCCCATCCCGGACAACAGGAATTCAGACCCATTGTCCACCGCGCACAAATTTGGACGTGCGGAAGAGGCGACACCGGGTTAAGGTCAACGCATGACTATCTCAGAGGTAGAACCGGCGCCCATTTCTTTGCCTGCGGCGAAAGACAAATTGCTGTTCACGCCCGGCCCGCTGACCACCAGCCTCAGCGTCAAGCAGGCCATGCTTCACGACGCTGGGTCCTGGCATTTCGAATTCAATGCCTTGGTTGCCCAGGTGCGAGCGCGGCTCCTGCAACTGGCGGGGATCTCGCAGGCGAGCGGTTGGGAAACGGTGCTGCTCCAAGGCAGCGGCACCTTCGGCGTGGAAGCCGTTTTCCAGACCTGCGTTCCGCCAGAGGGCAAAGTGGCGGTGCTGGCTAATGGCGCCTATGGGGACCGGATCGTGCAGATGCTTGAGCACGCCCGGATCGCGCGCGCGGTGCTGCGCGCCCCCGAAGATCAACCCGTCGATCCCGTGGCGCTGGATGCCCTGCTCGGCCGAGACCCAGCGATAACCCATGTGGCCGTGGTCCACTGTGAAACCACCACCGGTATCCTCAATCCCATCGATGCCGTTTGCCAGGTGGGACGAAAGCACGGCAAGGTCACGGTAGTGGACGCGATGAGCAGCTTCGGAGCCATCCCCATCGATTTCGAGGGCTGCGGCATCGATTTCCTAATTTCTTCGGCCAACAAGTGCGTCGAAGGGGTGCCGGGTTTCTCGTTTGTCTTTTGCCGGCGGTCGGTCCTCGCGGCCTGTGAAGGCTATGCCCGGAGCCTGAGCCTGGATTTGCTGGGACAGCTCAAGGCCTTTGAGAAGACTGGCCAGTTTCGTTACACGCCTCCCACCCACGCGGTACTGGCCTTTAGTCAGGCGCTCACGGAGATGGAGCAGGAAGGCGGCGTGACCGGACGGGGCGACCGCTATCGGCGAAATCACGAGACCTTGATGCGAGGGATGAGCGAATTGGGCTTTCGGGCCTTGCTGCCGCCCGCCGTGCAAAGCTACATCATCACCGCCTTTCTCACTCCGGCGGACCCGAAATTCTCGTTCGCGTCGTTCTATCGCCAACTAAGCGACCGCGGTTTCATCATTTATCCTGGAAAATTGACGCAGGTCGACACCTTCCGGATCGGGAACATCGGTCGGCTCTTTCCCACTGACATGGACCAATTAACGCATGCGGTCCGGGGGACATTGGACGCCATGGGTTGCACGGTCCCGGTAAAGCGCGGGTAGCCGAGTCGTTTCCACCGCTTGAACTTACCGAGCCACCACTGGACTCCGGCTCAACGCGCCTGGCGGTGGAGGATCTTCGCCGTGACCTGGCTGGCCTACGCCGGCTTTTATCTCTGCCGGAAAAACCTGAGCGTCACCCTCCCATTGTTGAAAGCGGAGGCGGGCTTCTCGAACCTGCAGATCGCCAACCTTTTTTTCGGCTACAGCTTGCTCTATGCGCTGGGCCAATTCGGTTTTGGCGTGTTGGCGGATCGGTTTGGCAGCCGGATGGTGGTGACGATGGGATTGATAGTGGCGGTGCTGTCGAACGCGCTGATGGGCTTCACCAGCTCGCTGGGCCTGCTGACGGCGCTGGCATGCCTCAATGGCGCCGGCCAGTCGGCCGGCTGGCCGGGGCTGGTCAAGACGATGGCGGCCTGGTTCCGCCCCAGAGAGCGCGGGGTGGTGATGGCCTGGTGGACTACCAACTATGTGTTGGGCGGATTTGTCGCCACGATTTTCGCCACCCAGGTCGTCACCAGCCGCTGGCTGGTTCCAGGTTGGAGCTGGCATCGCGGCTTCTGGTTCCCTGCCCTCGCCTTGGCGGCAGTAACGGCGGTCTTCTTTCTCCTGGTGCGGGACCGGCCCGCCGACGCCGGCCTGCCCGAAGCCGCGGGCGAGGGCGAAGTTGGGAGCGAGGCGCTGGACCGCGCGGAAGGGAATGAGTCCTTCGCCGACACGGCGCGGACTTATTTCCGCATGCTCGGGGATGGGGAGGTCTGGATTGTCGCGGTGGGCGCCCTCTTCTCCAAGGTAACCCGCTATTCGTTTCTGTTTTGGTTGCCCCTGTACCTGACCCAAAAGCTCAAATATGAAGCGGGCGAAGCGGGATATACCTCCTCCTTGTTCGAGTTGGCGGGCTTTGGGGGCGCGTTGCTGGGCGGGTATGTTTCGGACAAATTTATGCAATCGCGCCGACTTCCGGTGGCGGCAGTGATGATGTGGGGGTTGGCTGGCGCCTGTTGGCTACACCCGACGCTTTCCAGCTTGGGCCACGCCGGAGTGGCGTTGAGCATTTGCCTGATCGGCATTTTGAACTACGGGCCAGATACGCTGCTCCAAGGCGCCGCCTCGCAGGACCTTGGCGCGCGGTGGGGTGTCGGCAAGGCCTCGGGCTTCGTTGACGGGATCAGCTCGGTCGGCCAACTCGGCTCCTCCTACCTGGTGGGCTATACCGCCCAGAAATATGGCTGGGACCAGTTGTTCTACGTTTTTGTGGCGCTGGCCTTGCTGGGCGGAGCCATCATGGCCACCCGTTGGACCAAATTGAATCAGTCTCAGGATTCCTGATCCCGCCGCACAGAAACTCGCAGACCTGGAAAGCCGGTGGACCTCTCCGGGCGGACGATCCTGCTCCCTCTCCCTCGGGAGAGGGCTGGGGTGAGGGGAATCGCGGTGTCACCTGATTTCCACGGTTTCAGGAGTCCCGAGTCTGGCACGGCGGTCCCGCCGTTGACTCGCCTCGAACTTGGGGATAACAAACGGTAGCAGGCCTCCGAGGTCCTCCTGGGGGGAGCCGCGTCGTGTTCCGGCGGTGTTGCCCCGCGAAAAGACTGGCCGCCGATGAAAAAAAACACTCCAATAAAGCATGCGAATTTCATCAGCTCGGTTCGTGATGTTGCCGCCGCGATTTTGGATCCCGTCCTGGTTTTGCCGTCGCCGCTGGGAACGGCTGGCTCGCCCTGCCCTGGCGGCGCTGCTACTGCTCTCTACCCACCCGGCGCGAGCCGCTGAAGCGCCCGCGAACCCCGCGAACCTGGCGCCGCGCGAGGGCCTGCTGTTGTTCACCGGAGGCGGCCGCCAGGCGCGCAGCCCATTCCATACCGATGCCGTCGAGGCGGCCATTGTGGCGGGGACATGGTCCGCGCCCCGCGCCGGAGACACGGTATCGCTGCCCAACGGCTCCAATCGCACGTGGCAAGCCGTCAGCGCCAAGGCCGACGGGACGTTTTCGTTGGCCGAGGGGCGCGGGGGTTATCTCTACTTGCCGGTGAATTCCGACCGCGACCAGGTGGCGCTGCTCAAGGCGGCGGGCGACTCGATGGTCTATGTGAACTGCGAACCGCGTCCCGGGGATCCCTACCGCAATAGCGGCGTGCCACTGCCGGTCCACCTGCGCCCCGGAACGAACGATTTGCTCTTCGTCGCCGGGCGCGGGGACATCCACGTAGAGCTTTCCCCGCTGGTCAAACCCATCGCGCTGACGCTGCAAGACCCCACCCTGCCGGATCTGCTGCAAGGTCGCGACAACCACGCCTGGGGCGCGATCATCATTGTCAATGGCACCGCCGCGCCACTCTCGGACCTGGCGTTGACAGCTTCGACCCGCCATGGCAAATCAATTACGACGCCGGCGCCCGAGATCCTCCCCTTTAGCATCCGCAAGGCCGGCTTTCAAATCCGCGACCCCGGACGCGGCGATACCAACCGCGAATTGCTGACTCTCACGCTGTCGCGAACGAAACCGGGCCCGCGGCAAGTCCTGGACTCGGAGCAGGTGGACCTGCGCATCCGCCGTCCCGGCGAGACCTACAAACGAACGTTCGTCAGCCAGATCGACGGCAGCGTGCAGTATTTTGCCGTGACTCCGGCTCATCCGCTGGACGCGGCGCATCCGGCGCGAGCGCTGGTCTTGAGCCTCCATGGCGCGGGCGTCGAGGGGCTGGGCCAGGCCTCGGCCTATGCCCCCAAAACCTGGGCGCAAATCATCGCGCCCACGAATCGGCGGCCCTATGGCTTCGATTGGGAAGACTGGGGACGCCGCGACGCGCTGGAAGTGTTGGATATCGCCCAGCATGAATTCGGCACTGACCCAAGCCTGACGTATCTCACCGGGCATTCCATGGGCGGGCATGGCGCCTGGCAAATCGGGGCGACCTGTCCCGACCGGTTCGCGGCCCTCGGACCCAGCGCCGGCTGGATCAGTTGGTTTTCCTACGGGGAGGCCCCGCGCAGCGAGAGCACCAACGCCGTCCGGCGTCTGCTCCAGCGGGCGGCGACCCCGATGGACACTCTCGTCCTCGCCAGCAACTACCTCCACCACGGCATTTACATCCTGCATGGCGACGCCGATGACAATGTGCCGGTGAGCGAAGCCCGCGCCATGCGCAAGGCGCTGGAGGGATTCCACCACGATTTCACCTACCACGAGCAACCGGGCGCCGGCCACTGGTGGGGCAACGCCTGCGTCGATTGGCCGCCCCTTTTCGACCTGTTCGCGCGCCACCGGATCCCGGGCGACGAGAGCGCGAGCGAAGTCAATTTCACCACCGCCAATCCTGGCATTTCAGCCTCCTCCCACTGGGCCGCTATTGAGGCACAGGAGCATCCTCTGGCGCGAAGCAGCGTCCTTCTCCACCTGGACCGGGACGCGAGCGGTCGGTCCGGCCGGTTCGGCGGCGTTACAGAAAATGTCGCCCGCCTGTCTTTGAAGTCTCCCGCTTATCCCCATGCCGGCGCGTTCAATGTGGAACTCGACGGCCAGTTGTTGACTAACATCGCCGTAAGCGCCTCCGAACCCAAGCTCTGGTTGGCGCGAGAGAACGGCGCCTGGCGGACGGTTCCCGCCCCCTCTCCCCGCCTGAAAGGTCCAGCGCGCTACGGTCCCTTCAAGGAGGCTTTCAACCATCGTTTTCTCATGGTTTACGGCACCCGCGGCACACCCGAGGAAAACGCCTGGGCCCTGGCCAAGGCCCGGTATGATGCCGAGAGTTTTTGGTATCGCGGCAATGGCAGCATCGACGTCTTGCCCGATACCCGTTTCGACCCCAAACGGGAACCGGACCGGGGCGTCATCCTCTACGGAAACGCGGGGAGCAACGGCGCCTGGGACGCGTTGCTGCGGGACAGCCCCGTCCAGGTGGCCGCGGGACGGGTCCGGGTGGGCTCCCGCGAATGGCAAGGATCGGATCTGGCCTGCCTCTTCCTCCGGCCTCGTCCAGGCAGCGACACCGCCTGCGTCGGCGTGGTGAGCGGCTCGGGCCTCGCGGGGATGAAGCTCACCGATCGCGCGCCCTATTTCATTTCCGGCGTCGCTTTTCCGGATTGCACCGTGTTCAACCCCGCCGTCCTGGCGAAAGGCGCCGACGCGGTCCTGGCCGCTGGGTTCTTCGGCAATGACTGGACCGTGGAAGGCGGCGACTTCGCGGGACTGACCCGTTAGCCGCCGACCGGGGCGACGGCGCTACCGGGCGGGCAAATCAGAACTTTGCTGGTGCCTCTGAAATCGCAAAAGTAACCTTGCGGACGGAGTGTCCACGAGCCGTGCAATGGGCGCGATAAGCTTCAGCCAGGGCGTTCACGATTCGAGACGCGTTCTCGGGCCTCTTGTCACTCATGGAAATCTCAATCGTATCCTGGCTAAAAACCCGCAGCTTAATTGCTAGCCGAAGCCGGCGAACCGCTTCATCGACACCCGCCTTGCTGTGGTCTGCGTTCGCCTCCAGGTTTAGTTGCTTGACCACGTTGCTGAGAATGAGCTGAGAGCTCATGACTTCGAATTCGCAGGCAATGAACCAGGGATCAGAAAAAACACCAGGATCCGGTTTGTGTTCAATTTCCACTCTCGCTACGGCCCGGCAACAGTGCGAGTTTAGGAACGACCCCATTCCAAGGACGCTGAGAACAAGACCGAGCGTCAAAACGCAGATTCTCAGGGGGATCGTGGATTTCATGGCGAGGTCGGTCAGGGTCACTAGCTCCGATCATCCTCCCCCTCCACCGGCATTGTGGCCAAAATCTTCTGTCCACGAAATACGGCATCCTCAACGCCAGACGGAGTTCCTCCCGGTTGGAGCGGGGTAGGCGATCCATGCCGCTGTTTGGCCTCGATGGATTCCACAGCAGCCGTGGCTTCCGCCAGACCGTTCCCCGTGCATTCTCGACAGAGCCTAATCGCATGGCCGTTCTGCCTTTGGAGGATAGCCTGTTCGATTCCTGCCAGTGCTTCTGGTGATGGCGCGCTCATACGAAACTGGATTTAGTGTAAGTCTCACGATTCTTGAAGAGAAGGCCATTCTGGCGGGAGTCGACGCAACCAATTTGGCGCCTTCACCGGCGCCGCTGAGAAGTCCATAAGGTGATGTCCGCCTTGCTCCGTCCAATACGCTGATTGGCCATCAAAGTCGGCCCCTTCGACATTGAAGCGCCTCGCTCGGGGAGCGGATTCCTCTCTCACGACGCGAACTATCGATGGAACCAGCAAGTTCGACCGGTTGTGATGATGATCGTGAGCGGTTCGATCTTATCGACAGCTTTCCAAAGGAGAGCTGGATACAGTCCGTCACGCCTGCTTTCCGGTGCTGCGATAGGTCAATCATTCGGGTTTGGTTGGGATCCGGATTGTACCGAACGCTTGCGCTCCGACCACATCGCTCGGAGCGGAGAGAAGAATAGGACCAAGGAACAGGAGGCGGCTCGGGATCAGAACCGCACTCCTTTAAAGGATTCTGCCGGGTTCAGGTCTGGGCCGGCAATTATAACAGCTACGCCGCCGCCCTGGCCGCGAGTTTTCCTTGGTGGGGAAACCCGAATGCCCCTGATGCGCTTGCGGGCCAAACCCCGGTATTTGCGAATCCTCTCGGCTCGTTCCTCGCGCCAACGTTTTTGGATAACATGCCCGCGCTCATCATGATTCCGGTTCCCGAGCCCGGCGCGTTCGTTCTTGCCGCCCTCGGCGCCACGGTGTTTTGTCTTATCCGGCGCAAATAACTCGCATCGCTCCGCCCTGGTTGGATCGGGCCACATTCTGTCCGGGCGACCGAGCCATTGCCACCAAGGCTCTAAGGACAGCTTGGTTTACAAGGTTGACAACTATATACACCTATACCATCGTTTTATTATTATGGCAACGGCACTTGAAAAACAAGGCGGCAGGACTAGGCTGCCGTCCAACGAACAAGCGGTGGTGGATGAATTGAGCCAGGTCCTCCGCAAACACCAGGATCAGGCTCCCGCTTCGCTCGCGCGGTTGGTGGGGATCGCTTTCGAGTTTACCCGGAGAGAGAGAGCGTCACGCGAGGACAAGCTGGCGCGGGCGCGCGTTCGCGGGCTGGGCGCCCGGCAGCGGTTGGCGGAAGCGGAAGGGGGAAGCTGGTCGTCGGACGATGCGGCCCGGCTGCTGCAAATATCGAAGACGGCGGTGCTGAAACGGCTGGCTGCCGGCCGATTGCTGGCCTGGCGCGAGGAGCGGCTCCAAGCCGCCCGTTTTCCGTGCTGGCAGTTCGATGACCACGGCCACGTGTTGGCCGGTTTGGATGAGGCGCTTGAAATCCTCAACCAGGACGAGCGGTTGGACGCCTGGGGGAAGATCCTCTTTTTCCTCCAGGAAAAGCCGAGTCTGGGCGGCCGGCGGCCCTTGGACCTTCTCCGCGAAGGCAAACTAAAGGAGGTCTGTCTGGCTGCCCAAGCGTATGCCGAGTGATCCCCTCCCACCGCGGCCGCTTTATGCGCCCGGCGCTGATTTCAATCAACGGGCGATTTCGATCACTCGCCAGCCCCAACGCTCGTGGTTCCGAGCGCATCGCTCAAGTTCGCCGGCGGTTCAGTTCGGAAAACTCTTGCACCACCGTTTTTCCCATCCGAACTGCCCTGGCCGCTGCTTTACGTCGGGGCCAGCATAGCCGCATGCCTCTGGGAATATTTCGGGGATGACGTCCTTGGCGGGCAGCGGGTGATTTCCGCCACGAAGTGGAGCGGGTGCAGCCTGAGCCGGATCGTGGTTTCGCAATTGAAAGTCTGCGCGGTGAGCCAAGAGCCCATCCGGAACGCAATGGGGGTTGACAAGGCCAGTCTGATGGCGGCCGACCTACGCGTCCCGCAGGCTTGGGGGTTGGCGGTGCAACTGCACCCCGCCGCCTTCGAAGCCATCAAGTATTCCAGCCGGTTCATCGACCTGCCGTGCCTGGCCCTGTTCGACCGGGGAGGGATGCCGGCCAAACTCCACGTGACGCCGCTGGGCTCGTTAAACGGCCTGGATGCCGCGGTGGACTGGCTTGATGAGCGCAAGGCTGAATTGGTTTGATGGAGTGGCAACGAAGGAACGCGAAGATCAAGGACCACCGAGGGGATGTCCTTGCATTTCGCGTTTCCTCTGCGGTCTTTGCGCGCTCTTGTAGCGGATCTTCTTGGAGCCGGTTTGAGGTGAATTGGAAATCAATGTCCCTGAGTCTGCCTGCCCTGGAAAGTGCAGTTTTCGTGAATAGTTCGAACATCGGCTCCGACTCAGAGGGTGGAACAGTACTTAATGATGAAAACTCAACAACCGCGCCGCTGCGCGTGTGAAGTTCCTTCCAATATCCGCTAAGTGAGAAAAATTGATTTTGCCTCGTCCGCTAGGTCTCAGCGCGGCGCGGGTGAGGCCGCGAGTTCGGCGTCAATTACCGCGAGGGACGGCAATGAGAGGTAACCCGCCCATCCGCCCTGCTCCATAGACCCCAGCCAAAGGAGAAGTCCCTTATCACCACAGGAACCGGAGATCAGAAAGGTGTCCGGCAGGACGATCATCTCTTGCCTTGTCACCAGACTGTGCATTCGCGTGGACCCATCGTCGGAACTGGTCAGGAGGGTCCGGGCGTCAGTGGAGAATCTCAGCTCTTCGACGGCCGAGAGGCCTACACGGAAACTTTCTGTGAGACTTCGACCGGATGACGCTTCATATACGCTCACCTTGGGCGAATAATACCCAACGGCGAGACTCCGGCTATCCGGCGAAAAGGCCACGCGGCATCCAGGTTCATCGGGTTTGACTTGAACCGCGGCCTTGTCCAGGAGTGCGTCCCAAAAGCTGATCATCCCATCTCTATCCGCGACGACGATTCGAGCCCCGTCGGGAGACTGGGCGATGGTTTGTGGAGGCGTGCCCGAGAAGGCGATTTGGTTGATGTAGTTTGCCCACGGTCCCGTAGCTGGGGCTCCGGACCTGAGGTCCAATCCGGTGAGCCGGAATAGCTCGGAATCAGGATCGCGTTTGGCGACGAGAAGATAGGGTATCGTCCGATTAGTCAGGACGGCTTGGATGAAGAAGTCGGTGGATGGTAGACGAAAGAGCCGTGACCGGATCCCCGACTCAGGAACGAAGCGGCAAATCCAGCCATCAGCCGAAGGATATAACAACTTTCCCTCGTGCCACAGAGATCGGCAGGAGAAAACGGTCAATTCGGTCCTGTTCGTGAGGTTTTGGACGTCGGTTGGAAGCGGCGCGATCGTCGCCGGATCACCCGCGCGATGCAAGTCCCAACCGACAAGCCCATGGTCAGACGACAAATACCAGGCTCGATCGTTATCCTCGGACTCTCCTAGCATGAAATGTCCTAGAAGCCTCTCGCCCTCGGGTGGCCGGAATTCGCTCAGCCAGCCTTGCGGCGAATTCGTTGACCAAGTCCTAATAGTGCCATCCCAGCCGGCTGAGATGAGCTTTCCTGCCAAGTAACCGATCGAGGTGATGCCAGCCTCATGCCCACGAAACTCACGAGTCAATGTCAGGGACAGGGCTGACGAATGGCTGGCATTCATGGAAAGCGCCCACAACTTCACCAGTTGATCATCTCCACCGGTGACAAGGGTCTGGTTGTCGGGCGAAAAGCAGAGGCCATTTACAGACGAGGGAGCGACGCGCTGCAGCGCAACCTGCATCAGGTTCGTAAGTGACCAGACCGCGATACGGCCTTCCCAGTTTCCAGCCGCGAGAAAGTGGCCGTCGGGCGAAACCGCAAGCTTGTCAGCGCCAATGAAGTCGTCCAAACAGCTCTGGAGCCTTCGAGCCTGGACACCGTATACAAAAATGCGTTCTGCCCTGTCGGAGACGAACAGCGTTGACCCATCAGGTGACCAAACCACGGCGCGCGGACCGAGTGGTTCGTCGTGACCGTGAGAGAAACGACAGACGGCGTTCGTGTCTTGTATCGCGGTTCCGTTGAGTTGCCATATCAGGGATTCGCGCGGTGCTAGAATGGCGAGATCTCGGCCATGTGGAGCAAACTGCAAATCCACGCAGAAATGCACATGAAGGCGGCCCAGTTGTTGCCAGCCAGTGACGGTTCTGACGCATACGTCTTCTCCGGACCTGTAGGCCAGCAAGCGGCCGTCAGCGGAGAAAGAAAGGCCGCCGACGCGGTCCTGGGACTTCGGGGTTGTTTCGTCGCTGTAGAGTTGCGCCTTTGTTATCAGGTCCCGAACGACCACACGCGCGCCTGAAGGTGGCGATTGCTGGAGGATTCATACCTGGAAACCTGACTTCGAATACCCTACAAAATCGTAATCACCTCTTGCCGGCTGCTGGTCTTGCCTCCGGCGTTAGCGCCACGGCGCCCCTATCGATTCCAAAGCTGACCCTCTGCCCCAGGGTTACCACGCGGCGCGGCCGCGCGAGGATCTTGGCCTGCCCCTGGGCGTCCTTGCCAAGCACCACCAGTTCAACTAACACCTGACCATCGACAAGTTGCGTGAGTCGTACGCGGCAGACTCTATCTCCGCTGAGCGTATAGTCATGCCATGGGTCGTCGGCCAACTCGACTTTGCCGAGATCCGTGACTTCGCTCAGGTTCTGCGGGGAGCGTAACGCGGAGCGCGTGGAGCACCCCAGAAAGACGGTTACGCTAAGGGTCACCGCAAGGGCGATTTTTCTCATAAATTGCGAGGCGCACTGCCAAGGCGGTAGTAACCGTAGCTTAGGGCAATACTGGGCAAAACCCGGCGAAGCCAGACTCGCTCGTGGGTAAGGAATCGTGAAAAATTAACCCGCTGTCGAGAATGAAATTAGTGAAAGCCCCTGGTTTTATGCGTGGGGCCGAAAGAACTTGAACCTGCGACGGGAGCTCGCTCGGAGCGGAGATTAAAACCAAGGAAAAGGACGCGGCTCGGGATCAGAGCCGCACTCCCTTAAAGGCCTCGCGACCGATGTCGTTCCACGACATAGAAGATCCACGCCACGGCGGCAAGCCCAGCGTAAACCAGCGCGGAACCGGGCGCGTCTCGCAGTAGCCACCACGTCCGCCCGTCCGCGGAGAAGAACGAAAACGGCGCAAGTGAAAAGAAAATGGCGAAGGCCATCAGCCAGGATCGGCGGCGCAGGCGGCGACGCGCTTCCCGAAAAGCGCGCGCCTCGTCGAGATCCTTCATTGGGGATACCGCGTCCGGAACAGGCGTGTTCAAAATCCGACGTAATTCTTGGGCCCGCTGCGGATTCCGTTGCAGATACTCCTCAACCAGCGCCCGGGTGTCGGCGCTGCATTCTTTGGCAAGATAGAGTGGGATCAGGTCCTTGATGATTTCGTTTGTCACATTCATAGTTTTTCTCGTGTAGCAGGGTGGAGTAGCGCGGCGAGTTTCGCCCGCGCGCGAAATACTTTCACTTTCGCCGCCACAACCGACAGTCCGGTCTGGGCCGCAATAGCTTCATAAGACAGCCCCTGCTCCGCGCGGAGCAGGAGTACCGTGCGGTCGATTTCGGGCAAGGCGTGGACCGCCTTCAACGTTCGCTGGAACTCGTCTTGGTCAACGGCGGCTTCGTCCGGCTGGGCCGCCCGGTCGGCCATCGCTTCGTCCAGAACGTCAAGACGCGACTGATGACGCCATTGCTTGCGCTGGAGGTTCCTGGCGATGGTAAATAGGTAGGCCTTCACTGTTTCTAGGCGCGGTTCCTCCGGAGCGGTCCAAGCCCGAACAAAGGTCTCTGACGTAATGTCCTGAGCGTCGTGAGGGTTCCCCGTCAACCAGTACGCAAAACGGTAAACTTCATCGGCGTACCGGCTGTACAGCTCATGCATCGTTGTCGGGCGAACATTCACGCCGATACTATCCGGAATCCCCGGAAAAGTTACAATCCGGCGCGAAATAGATGCGGGAAAACCAAATCATCAGGGTTGCATCCAGCGCGTGTAATCCGCTCGTTGCGCCCGCAGGTGAGGCCGCGCAGTCCCCTGCCGACCGCGCGTCCTACCAGGCCCAACGGCGCGCGCGGCGTGACGCGGCCGACCGCTTTGGGAGTTTGATGCGGACCGACCAAATTCTCTCCCAGGGCCCGTTCCGGGCTGGACGCCGGGGCTTAGGAGCAGTATAATGTCCGAAACGCTCGTTAATGAAAATGGGTAGAACTAATCCTGCGGCGCCTGGGAACGTGACGTGGATTTCCGGCGGTTCTACCGAAACAGCGCAAGCCGCTTCGACCACCTCATTCGCCGAAGCAAGAATCATGATACGACTCATCCTTAGCGCGGCGCTTGCAACTACTTTGACGACCTGTGTTCTGGCGCAAGGCAGCGTTTTCTTTGACATCAGCAACAATAAGAGCCAAAACCCCATGGCCGCCAGCGGCGGTCTCATCTGGACTCACGATTGGGGCCAATGGGAGACCACTTTGCTCAACCAGGACGTCAACGCCACCCTGTGGGGCGGGAGCACCGCGTACAACCTGCGCCCTCTGGTGACGCTGCTCCTCAGCGACGGCAGCGCCCTTACGGATATTACCTGGCTCGGCAATGGCTTATTTAGCGACCCGAACGGGCTAAGCTACGTGGTTCCGGGAACGAACCCGGGAGATATGGGATTCTTCCGGGTTCAGGTCTGGGCCGGCAATTATAACAGCTACGCCGCCGCCCTGGCCGCGGGTTTTCCTTGGTGGGGAAACCCGAATGCCCCTGATGTGCTTACGGGCCAAACCCCGGTATTTGCGAATCCTGTTGGCTCGTTCCTCGCGCCAACGTTCTTGGATAACATGCCCGCGCTCATCATGATCCCAGTTCCCGAGCCCGGCGCGTTCGTCCTTGCCGCCCTCGGCGCCATGGTGTTTTGTCTTATCCGGCGCAATATAGGCGCCCTTGAGGCTCCCCTTTACTCCTACGGTTTGGCCGACCGCCCCTCCTTGAGGGTCGGCGTGTTGGTTAATGGAAACCACCCGGTCAGAAACGCGGCCTCGGATCCGGCGAACTCGGCCTCCGCGATGTATTCATGTCCCGGACCGCCCTGGGTTCCCCAGCAGTAGTTAATGATCAACCGTCCCTTGAACTCGCAGAAGTCGATGTCGGAGTTGTTGCTGTCGCCGTTCTTGGCGATGTCGGCGCGATCCTGTTCCGTCAAGAGAGGATTCAAAACCCAGCGCGCCCTTCTTGGTGAGGAGCGGAGGTTTGGGCAGGTCAGCCAGGAGCGTAGCGGAATGAGCTTCACCCGCGAGAGCAAGCGCGAGGAGAGGGAGAGTGACGGCAAATGCGTTCATGGATTTCGGGGTCATTGAGACTGGGCTTTGGCGTCGATAGGTGGTGCGGCGCCGGCATGGACCGCCTGGAGCCGCCGGTGCGTGGAGCGCATAGCTTCAACGAGTTCGGCGTAAGGCCGGTCGGTGACGTCCACCAGACCGATGTTATAGTTCTCGCCATCCATGCGACCGGTGCAGGGCTGGTCCACCCACTGGAACCAACTGCTACCGATGAAGGCCGGGAAGGCCGCCGCCTGTTCGACGTAGAAACGGTAGGCGGCGCCGCGCTCGGTTTGATCCCGCGCCTGCACCAGGCCCGGAGCCAAGCCGCGGCCGGGAACGCCAAAGTGAAACTCGCCGACGATGATGGGCCGCCCGGTGACCGCGTAGATCTCTTCCATCGTCTTCACGGAGACCTGCGTGGCATAGACGTTGAGGCTATAGACATCGAACGCCTTGCAGGCGCGCAGCATCTTGGCCGGAGGCGCCCCGCCGCCAAAGCGCAGGCCGAGGATCAGATGGTTCGGGTCGTGGCGGCGGATGGCGGCGATGGTCACCTCCAGGAATTTGTCAAACGCTTGGTAAATGAACTCCTTCCGCCGCTCGGCGGTGTCCCCTCCGGCCAGGAACGTCCTGGCTTCACGTTGGATGGGGCTGGGCTTGCCCTCCAGGATAAGGTCCACGACCAACGATTCGCGGCCGGGCCAGGGCGGTTCGTTGGCGATGAAATAGCCGAGCAGCCAGGGATCATCCTTGCGCGGCGCGCATTGGGCGGCGGCGTCATGGTCCGCGACCTTCTGGAACTCCTCCGCATACACATCGGGCAGGCCGAGGTAGCCCTCCCGCATGCCCCAGCCGCCGAGGTTCACCTGGTACGCCCGCCTATGCGCATCCCACAGTCGCGAGTCGCTCCAGTTGCCGATCGTGTTGAGGCCCCACGAGCCCAGCCGCGCCAGGTCCAGGTCGACCCACTTCGCCGACGCCGCGGCGCCATGACGGCGAGCGAGGTTCCAGGCATAGAAGCCGGGCGGCGAGCGACGGCTGCCGTTAAGGTCTTGAGGGGGCAGCGCGGTGAAGTAGTCCTCGCGGCCCTGGATGCGGGCCTCGCCGCCTTCCGCGCGAATGCCGGTGGAGCTGGTGGAGAAGAACAGGTGGCCGTCGGGGTCCACGAACCACCAGCGACCGTCCACCTGCTCGACGCGGAAGAAACCGGTGGGCTTTGCCTGGGTGTTGCGGTAGCCACCGTACTGGCACCAACCGAAATCCTGGGCAGGCAAGGTCTTTTCCTCGGCCGCCCACTCTCGCTGGAGTTGATCGAGGCTCTTAGCCTTGCCCGGCCAGTCCGCCGGGATCCACTGGCCGAACTCGTCCACGACTGGTTTCTTGTCCAAGACGTCCGAGCCGGGATCCTCCTTGGCCAGGCGAACCGAACGGATCTCCAGGGTCGGGCCGCCCAGCGGCTGTTGCATGCTGACGCCGATGGCGGTTACGGCGTTGAGGGGACCGTAAACGCCACCGGTGCCGATCCAGAAGGAATTACGGGGCACCTTGCCCACCGAGGCGAGATCGTGGCCGGAGCGGTTGGGATGGCGGAAGTACTGCAATGGCACGGCGGCGCGAATCCACACGTTGGGCAGCGGCTGCATCTGGCGCCGTTGCTCGCGGTCGCCGCTGAAAAGCGACAAAGAGAAGCGCTGCGGCGAGGATGCCTTCAGCTCGAGCACGAGGTACTCGTAGCCCTCCCAATCGGCGGGCAGCTCCGGGTTGAGTTCCTTCAGGTCCCACTTGCGCGCGGAAGCCGCGCCATCGAATTGCGCGCGCTGGTTCGCGGCTGGCAACGAGGGAACCGAAAGCGCCAGGGCCAAACCCAGGAGCAGATGGGATGCGGAGGCTGGAGTTTTCATATACTGGTAACTCGTCTCATTCCTGGTTCACGCTTACAGTCGCGGTCCGGTGAAGCTATTCTGGAGTGATCAACGCCCCGTCGAGCGTTTCACGCCGCAGGCCGCCGGGCTGGGACATCAGTTCTTTGAGCAACGGAAGCTGGCGCTCATACACGCCGCGCGGCGTGGTTTGATGACGGACGCAAATCCACGCGGCCTTGCCGACGATTTCGCCCATCATGCCGCAGGTCTTCATCACGCGCACCGGCCCGAGCCCGTCGCGCGTGACGCTGACGTCGCGCCCCGCCATGAAGAGGTTCGTTATATTGCGGCTGTAAAGCGCGCGGTAGGGCGCCCAATAAGGCCCTTGGTAACTGTAGCCCGTTCCCGAGGTGGCTATGGAGATAAACTCCTGCCCTTTGAGCCCGGCATCGTAGTCCGGGTGCGGAGAGTGAACGTCGATGCCCCACGAGCAGGGGAAAACGCCATCGGAAAATTCGCGGCCGTGGCGGAAATCGTCGGCGCACAGGATAACGTCCCCCAGCAACCGGCGCGACTCGCGCTTGCCGGCAATGAACGCGGCCCACCCCAGGCGATGATTCGGGTAGAGATGGTCCACGTTCTTGAGCGCGTCCCAGGCGCCATACATGGCCCGGAGGTTCTGATCGCGGATGCGCTCAATGTCGTTGACCATGTCCCATTGGAAACCGGTCTCCCAGAACCAGCCGCCGAGATTGCTCAGCGGCGCGCTGGCCCATTGCCCTTTATAGTTCTTCCGCCCCGGAAAAGGCTTGTCCGTCAAATCCACGGCCCACGGACAGCGTGGGAAGGGAGCGGCGACCTTGCCTTCCTTCACCGCGATGGAGAGCGCGTCCTTGTCCTTGCACTCGCACTGGAGCACCTGGGCCGGATCGGAAGCATCCATCAGGTTCCAGAGATTGCTCGCGCCCTGATGCTCATCGCGCGAATACTCATAATCCGCGCCGGCCAGGAAACCCACCGTCGCATCGCCGGTGCAATCGGCAAAGAACTTGGCCCGCAGCCGCAAGCGCCGCGCCGTACGGATGTGCTGCGCGTCAACGGATCGGATGCGGCCGTCGCGCGCCGCCACGGCATAAACGCGCTGTTCGGTCAGGAGCGTGATGCGCCGTTCGGCGCGCACGGCGTCGAGCTTGCGCTGGTCGTCATAGACGGCGCCCGACTTGGCATTGCCCGCGCCGGGACGCTTCGCGGGAGCGAGTTCCTCCACGATGTCGCCGATGTGGGGATAGGGCTGCTGGCGGGTGTTGCCTTCCGGCCAGACGCGGACCTCGGAACTGCCATTACCCCCGAGCACGGGACGATCCTGCACCAGCGCCACGCGCAAGCCGTTGCGCGCGGCGGAAAGCGCCGCGCTGCTGCCAGCCATGCCGCCGCCTACCACAACGAGGTCAAACTCCCCGCCATCCTCCGGCTCCTCGGGCAGTCCAAGCGCGGCCCGGCGGAACTTCGCCAGGGCGGACGACTCATTCGGCGGCGTGAAGGCGGGGACCTTGCTGAACAACACCGCGTCACAACGCCCCTCGAACCCGGTGAGATCATGGAGGGCGATCTTCGCTTCCCCGGCAATCTCAACGTTGCCGCCATCCTGCCAGTGCCAATCCTCTCCGCTGGTTCCAAACGTCTCAGCGAGCGGTTTGCCATTTACGAGCACCTGGAATCTCCCCGGCGCCCCGGGCGCCTTCCATGGCGCGACCCAATCACGCGTCCGTACCCAGACGCGATAGGAACCCGGCGACACGAACTTCGCCGTCGTTACCGCGTCCTTCACCGGCGCCCCCAGGCCATGCGCCAGCAAGTAGGGCGACCCCATGACATCCATGGACTGTTGGTCCAAGTCCCAACCGCCGCAGTCGGCGAATTGCTCGGCCTCCAGCAAGACCTGCGTTTCAGATGCGGCAGAAACGACTTCAGCGGCCCCCAGCGCGGCAATGAGAGCGGAGGAACATAGCAAACGGCAATTTTGGTTCATAGGAAAGCGATATCAACCAGGCGTCATGCGGTCCCGCAACCGAGTTGGCGGAAGGCCTGGGCACAGGCGCGATAGTTCTCCCTCGACATCCCCATCACGCCATATTCCTCCACGTAACCCACAAAGCCGCCCGAAGGCGCGCCCAGCAAGTCGTAGAGACGCCGGGCCTCCGCAAGGATCTCTGTCGGAGTGCCACGGATAGAGACGGTCTGATAACTGATCGGCGCCATGAAGCACTGCCGACCGCGCAACCGGCGGCCCACCGCCGCCACATCCACCACGTTGGGCTGCGATATGTTGATCACGTCGGCCCCGATCTCGTGGAAATCGTCCACGATCAAGTCGAACTTGCCGCAACAATGGTACCAGGTGTGAAGGCCTAATTGGCGGGCCAACGCGAACTGGCGGGCGTAGCGAGGCTTGAATAGGCGCCGCCACAGATCCGGTGAAACCATCAAGCCGGTCTGCGTACCCCAATCGTCGGCAAAGTGAATGCCATGGAATCCGTGCCGCGCGGCCAACCGCATTAACTCGCACTCAAAGTCCATGATCCGGTCCATCAGCGCCGCAAAGCCTTCCGAATGGAGGAGGAAATCCTGCATGGCATTTTCAAAACCGCGCAGCAGCGTATAGACGGTGAAGCCGCTTAGATCCAGGCTGGCCAGACGGTACCTGTCCCCACAGGCCTGGAGAAAGGCCGGCAGGGCGGACATGCGCTCGGCCTCGCGCAACGCGGGGACCCGGATGGACTCGGGTACCGGCAACTCAGGATAGATGGGCGCAACGGGATGACCCATCGTGCCATCACCAAGCGATTCGAGCCGATAGCCCCATTCGTTCTCCGTCCAGTTCCAGGCGTTGGCGGCGCCGTCACCCGGGGCCCCCAGCGCCAAATGGTACAGCATGATGTCCCCCTCCGTCTGGTCGCGATTCCAAAAGACGATCGGAATCCGTTCCGGAGAAGCAAACCGGATGGCCTGGTCCACAACTTTCTGGCGCGAGAGAGTCATGTTTGAATCGCTCCAATAACCATCCGTTTCAATGCGGACTCGATCCCCATGCGCAGCCGCGGCGTATTGGATTTCTCATCCGCAGGCTTGCGGGCGATGGATAGAAGCGGATTCTCGCCCGGCGGTAGCAAGCCAACAACGTTGACAGACACATTCCCCCAGGCGCCCACTGGGCTGCAGGATTTTCTGCGGGTCGTTTGCACTGGTTCAGGCTGGCTGAGCGTGATGGCGGAGGGTCTCAAGAACGGGAGTTGCCGTCGAGGACATCTTTCTGGTTTTGCCATCGCAGGCAACCAAGACCCGCGCGCTCACGATCGGGGTCTCCCTATGGAACAGCGCCTCCGACCAAGGCCCCGGTCCCGTGGGTGGCGCGCTTTCATCGCGCGCGACGATAAGCTCGCCAATGACCCAGGGCTGCGCTCGCGGACTCGCTGCTGGGCTGACGAACACCGTCCTTAAAGGACGAGCATCCAGAATCATTTGGGCCGGGTGGCGTGGGTTTGGAGCCAGGCCACATCCGGATTGTTCGGGCAGTTGAGAGTGGAGGCAGCGTAAACTGACGTTCCGTAACTCATCGGCGGCGTGGTGCGCGGGTCAAGCCAACGACGGAAAATGGCGTGCCCATCGCCAAAGGACACGGTAGAAGCGCCGTTGTGATAGATCCCGGGCAAGTCGGTCAACTGGTACAAAGCGGGCTGATTGGTGTATCCAGTCATCATGGTCATGAAATTGCCCCAATTGATGCTGTCTTCACGCTGATCGAGGAAGACAAAAGTCTGGGCCGGGCCCGGGGATTTGCGCGAATCGAGGTCGGTGGATCTCAGGTAGATGGCAAAGGGCTCCGCAAACCCCCAGCCACCGCCGTTGCCGCTAAAACCGCCCAAAAAGAGGTTCATGGAGAAGGATCGGACCCGGGGCCGGCGCGCGCCAGCGAAGGTGATATAAGAGGTGTCCGCAGGACATTTGTAGGCGCCGGGATCTTTGAGGTAAGGCCACAACGGGCTCGTGGTGGTACCGGCATTAATATCCCAAGCGGCGCGGTTGGCGGGGTTGAAATCCAGGTGGACTTGCGTCCAGGCGTACTGGTTGAGGGGTTGCGCCGAACCCGTGCCGTCGTCGCTGCTGTATGGAAGGAGGTCGCGGCTGTCGTGCGAGTACATGCGCCAAGCCAGGGCGAGCATGCGGTTATTGTTGAAGCAGCGGAACGCTTGCGATCCGAGCTTGGTCTGAGCGCGCGCCGGGACGAGCAGGAGAAGCCCTAAGCCAACCACCGCCAGGACGGCGAGCAACTCTGTGAGGGTGAACCCGCCGGGTTCGAGCGGGGCCAAACCGGCGCTCGCGCTGGCGGCCGACCTGGTTCCGGGGCGGACTTGCTTTTGCGCGCCAAAGGTTTTCATAACGTTGAGCTCCTTTCAGTTCGCGATGAGCCGATAGAATCGTTGCGCCCCCATGGCCGTGGGGTCGTTCAAGAATCCCTGGGCGCCAATGAAGTAGGCCCCATCAAGATCCTGCCAAAGCGGATCCTCCAGGCGATGCTTGTACTGTGGGCGGTAGCTCTTCCCGGGCGCGGCCGGCCAGGCGAGCGTAGGACCCGCCGTTGGAATTGGGCCCAAAGCGAGCCGAAGGGAAACAGGCGGTGGCGTCTCGCCCGTGAGCAGGCTCAGAGCGAAGAGATCGCAGCCGTAATTCATGTCCTGCGCGGTCAAATCGGAAGCCCAACTCTCGAACAGCAGGGTCTGGCCATCGGGGCTGAAAACCGGGTCGGAAGAGCGGTTGTCGGCGGAGCGGCTGCCAAAACAACTCGCGCTGACCAGAATGTTGGCGCCCATCTGCCGGTCGTAAAGGTAGATGCTCGGCACGCCGTTGGGATTAGCTCCGGGCGAGAGGTCAGTGGCCAGGCTGCGATAGACCACAAACCGGCCATCGGGACTGACTTCGGGCATATCGGAACTCGCGTTGGCGCCATTGACGGAGCCAAAGCTGCGGCTGACCAACAGGTTGGTCCGGGCCGCCGTGTCGTAGAGAAAGACCTGGCTGTTGGAGGAGGCGGAAAGCGCGGCATAGGCCAGGAAGACGCCATTGGCGCTGAATCGGAGGCCCGGTCGAGACGCAGCCGCAGAGGGGGACACCAGTGTGCCGGTCGAGGTCGTGCGGTTCCAAAGCCGAATGGCCGTGTTCGGGAGGGTCAAGGTCGCGTACGCCACTTGGCTCCCATCCGGACTTATCCCCAGCGCAGTGATGCGGCCCTGGGGAGCGAGGGGTTGAGCGGAAGCGGAAGGGGTATCCCACACATTGAGGTAGTTGGTCCCTCCAGGCGCGGAAACCCAGTAAGCGACCGAGCGCCCGTCGGGAGTAACACAGGACGGACCGGCGCCGTCGAAAGTCAGGAGGTAGGTGAGCGGGATCTGGAGGTCGCGCAGGAACAGGTTCCCGGGAAGATTGGTGGACGCGACCCCGCGAGCGACGAGGTCTGTCGCCTCGCTCAGGAAGAGCACATAGCGCCCGTCCGAGCTGATGGTCGGCGCGTAGGAGTTTCCGTTGGCGGAGGCAGAGCCGTTGAAATTGGCGCTGACCAGCGTTGTGATGCCGGTCTGGAGGTCGCGAACGAAGACGTCGGAAGCCCTGTTAGCATCGCGCGCTACCAGGTCATCAGCAATGCTAGCGAACACCGCATAGCGTCCGTCGGCGCTGATCGCGGGGGATGTGGATTCGCCGTCGCCGGCCAGCCCATTGGTATTCGCGCTGACCAGCACTGTGCTTGCGTTCCGCAAGTCCCGAACAAACACGTTGAGTTCGCCCGTCGGGCTGTTGGCAACTAGATCATCGGCGCCGCTGCAGAACGCCACGAGCCGGCCATCGCCACTCAGACAAGATATCTGCCGTCCGTCGATGGTCGCGCCGGAGACAGGCAGATAACTGGAACCATCGGAGGAAAGGGTGGAGAGGGCGGGAGAGCGGATAGAGACGAGCTCGTTGGTTCCGACTGCAGTGTCACAGAGGAAAAGGTCGAAGCTGCGGTTGCGATCTCCTGGAACCAAGTTCCCGTCGGGCGCGTCGAACGCGACCCACCGTCCGTCCGCCGACAGCCGCGGCACGGTCTCGGGATCCACCCCGGCGCCAACACCGTTGAGGCCCGCGCCGAGGAGCGTGGTGGCGCCGGCCTGAAGATCGCGCCAATAGAGGTTGAAATCGCCGGACACCAGGTCGGTCGTCATTTGGGCTCCCTGGCTCAGGAACGCCAGGAAATGCCCGTCCGCGCTGAGCACCGGGCTATCGCAGACCGTCCCGGGAGCTACCCCGTTCGTCAAATCGCCGCTGGCCAGAGTGGTGATGCCGGTTTGCCCGTCCCAGACCAGGATCGACGCCGGTCGTCCCACCGCGGAGGCGGTCCCGGCCACGAAGGCGATCAACCGGCCGTCGGGGGTCATATCCAGGCTGCGCATGTCCTCGTAACGCGCCAGCGGCACGAACGCATTAGTTCCCACTACCACCGTCTGGCCGGTGGCCAGGCGGTAACGAAGGATGGCGCCCCGTCCGAGCTTGCCCGAAGCCGCCTCGTAAGCGAGAGATTGCCCATCGGCGCTCAACCGGTAGTTGCAGGGCACGGCATCTTGCGCGCCGAGAGCGTCGGCCGCGGCGGCGGCCGCGCCGGCGCTGGCCCAGGTGGTGGTTCCCGTGACCTGGTCGCGAAGGTAAATCTGGCCCGCCGGCTCGACGCCTGGAGGCCCGTTCGTTGGGGTATAGTAAAACGCCACATATCGGCCATCGGGAGTGATCTGCGGGGCTTCCGAGCTGGCGGCGAGCGAAGGGACGACTCCCGTGGGAAGGACGCTGGCCAACACGGTGACGCCCGATCGCAGATCTCGCACGAACACATCGGGGACCTGGTTAGTGTCGGCCGGCACGAGGTTGTCGGCGGAGCTGGTGAAGGCGACGAACCGACCGTCGGGAGTCATGGCGGCTCCTCGGCAGGCGCCATCACCGACGCCGCCATTGAGTGCGACGCTAACCAGTAGCGTGGCGCCCGTGGCGAGATCCCGTAGGAATACATCGGCGACGCGGTTGGTATCGCCCGGCACGAGATCGCTGGCCTCGCTTTCAATCAGCGCGTAACGGCCGTCGCTCGAAAGGCCCGCTGGATACGAATCCCCGTTTCCTCCGGCGCCCGCCAGGTTGACGCTTACCAGGACCGTGGACCCGACGACCCGGTCGCGCAGGAAGACATTCATGGGCCGCCGCAAGGCCCCGGGGGACGCCGCGACCGCTCCATCCGTGCGGAGGTCGGGCGCGGCGCTGGCGAACAGGACAAACCGCGAATCCGAACTCAGGATCGGCGCGACGGAATCCCAGGCTACCACGGAGGCCGGTCCACGGGCCGGGTCAACCGCCGACACGAGCTGTGGGCCGGCGCCAAAGGCCGGGAGAAGGATGATGGCTTGGTAAAGAAGAGCGCTGAGGCGCCAGTTCGTCCCGCGAAGTGTTTTCATAGGCCTTTTTACATGCCGCTTGACCGCAACCCCGCCGCGTCCGCAAGCGCGCTACGGCCGTGGTCGGCGTGGCGCCATGCCAGTAAACCAATCACCGGTCCTTTGCTGGACGATCTCGAATCACGCCTGTTGATCTCCATATTGAAATACTCCCGATTACACCTTGGTTGCAATCATGGTTTCAACATAATCTCGATCAAAAAGCTGTCCGCAGCAGAATGGCCGGAGTCGTTTCCCGCATATTGTGACGCTGCCCGGCGCGGTCACGCCAGTCAAGTCGGCACACGCCCAAAGGGCAAAGTCTCCGATAAAGTTGACAGTGCCGTTAACTCCGGGTATCGACGAGGGTATCGTGACTGCCCCTCCGGCGCCGGTGTAGTTGGTAATGGTTATCTCACTCCCGCTCACGCTGTAGCCGAAACCGTCGTAGGTCCGGCCGATACAGCGGCCCGACAGGCAAATGAGAACAATGAGCCACAGCCAACTCGCTTCCGTGAGGAGCTTCCAGTGTCCACATTCGCGACGAGCCATAAAAGGTCCTCTCCCAAGTGGCGCCAGCAAAGCCAGTGACCAATTACTTATACCCAGCCCAGGCTACCTTTCGCAAGGGCGAATTGACTTCCGCACGGCGTTTATAGGACGCAGCTTTTCATTTTGGTAAGCGCCAGGAAACGGGGGATGCGCAGAGGATGAGCGCGCGCAAGCGACCGGGGCCGCCCTCGCGATGGAGGAATCGCTTTTGGAACTTGCGGGTGGTGGGCCGGACGCGAGGGTTGATTTTGCGCATTCCTCCAACTCCCGCCACAGCAGCAGCACCCGCTGTAGCAGCTCCGCGTTGACCCTCGTTAGCACGCGTTGAAAGCTGGCGCGTTGGGGACAACGCACGCGCCTGGTTTGCGTGTCGAGGCGAAGCTCCAACGCTCGTAACTGGCCCTGCGAAAGCGTGGCGGCGTAGTCGGACAGGTCTTCATTACCTTTGCTGAGGCCGCTGAAAATGGCCATGGCGATAAGCGCCAGCGGGTGACCCCAGGTGCTTTCCCAATCCGAAGGTCGTTTCGCAAAAAGTGCTAAAGGTCCAATCCGCAACAAGTTAGGAGAGAGGGCAGAAGCGTCCTACCGATTCACCCCCTCCAGATAAGTTTTTTGCTTGCGCTACATTATTCTTCGCACTACCCTGAGCGCATCAGGGACTGATTTCCTTTGAATTATGATGCTTAAACCCGTTCTCGCTTCGGCGCTTCTAGTTTTTTCTTTGCTTACCGCTTCGCCTGCCACCTTTTCGGTCAACCCTTCTGTCGTTACCAACGACTATCGTGGGTTGGTTACGCTTCAAATGAGCGGGCTTGCCTTTGGCGAGTCCGTGCAAGTCGTTCAATTTTACGATTTCAACGGCAATGGTGTTGTTGATCCCCAAGATATGCCTGTTCGGGCCGATTTGATCACCGATGGCCAGGCTATTTTGGTGGGTGGATCCACCAACTTCAATGTTCTAGGCGATGACGATGGGTTCCCCGATGGTTCTGTTACGAGCACGATCCGTTTCACGCAGTCCCCCACGCTTGCTTCTGGAGTTGGGCATTATTTGTTTCAATTCTCAAGTCCGTCTAACCAATTTCCAACCGTTACCCTTCCTTTTACCGTGGCCGATGCTCCGTATTTGCAGAAGGTGCAAGGCTTTGTCACCAGTTCTGGCACTAATGTGCCGCACGCCGCCGTTGCCTTAATCCAGAATCTAAATGGATTGCTTAGGGTGGTCGTCGGGACCGTCGCCGACGACGCTGGAGCTTATGCGCTTCCCGCCCCTTCGGATGCTTACACCCTGATTGCTTCGTGGCCTGGTTATCTCATGGATCTGACGGCCGCCCCTGTTTTTGCTCTCTTACCTGGCACTACCGTTGTCACGAACTTGGGCCTTATTCCGGCTACCACCGCCCTCTCTGGCGGATTAGTGGACTCCGAGAGCTCTCAGCCACTTCCAATGCCAGCGGTCCAGCTTATGCTCTTTGATGCCACAGGCCTTTTCACTGTGGGCCTCACCGATGCCCAGGGTAGTTTCCGTGTTCCTGTTACGCCCGGTTATTGGACGGTACGGCCTGAATGGCAGAGCGTTGTTGCCCATTCTTACCTGATTCCAGAACCCGCCTCCTATATGGAGAAGAGTTTCTTTGTCAGTGTTGTGCCGTACCAAGGGGCGGAGGTGCCATTGAAGGCAGCCACGACGCTTCTTACGGGTCGTGTTGTCGACAGTCAATCTAACAGTATTCCTGGCGTTGTCCTTTCCGCCAGTCCGGATGCCAACTTTGATGGTCTTGCGATGAGTGGTTCTGATGGTACTTACGCTATAGCTCTGGACTCCGGGTCTGGGTTTGCCAATGTCCAAGATTTGAGTAGTCCTCCAGCCTCAGCTTATCTTTGGTCTGGAGATTATGTAAATATGACCGATGGTATCCCTACTCTTCTGGACGTCGTTGGCCAGATCCCCACAGCTCACTTCCGCGGCCTTTTGACCGATGACTTTGGTGCTCCTTTGCGTCAGTTCTACTTCTTTGCCAACAATGCCGTGGGAGGAACTTCGACGACCATCACGGACACTAACGGTAATTTCGATTTGCCAGTTTTTGGAGGTAGTTGGCAACTTCATCCCGGTTACGGTGAGGAGCAACAGCTCGGCCTGCTTTTTCCACCGTTCTCTTTTCGGGTTGTTGATGGCCAGGATCTGTCCACTAACCTTGTTGTTCGGCGAGCCAGCGGTCTTATCACCGGTTTTGTTGGTGATACTGCAGCCGGTCTGTCTGGCTTGAGTGTTGCTTGCAGCGCTAATGATGGTTCCACGCCCTACAGTCTCACGTCGTATACCGATAGCACCGGCCATTTTTCCGTTCGTGTGTTTCCCGCCACTTGGACTCTCAGTTTGGGTGAGTACGACCTCCTGTCCCGGGGCTATAATCCCGCCTCCACGCTGGCGGTTACCGTGCCTCCCACTAATGCCGTTGCCAACTTCGCCTTGGTGCCTATTGGTCCTCCGACTGCGCCGCCCCACATCGTGACCCCCACCCTATCGTCTGCTGTTCTTGGTCTGCCCTACAGCCAGGCTTTGGCTGCCACTGGGGCCCAGACGCCCTTTTCTTGGTCGGTAATTTCCGGGGTTCTACCTGGAAACCTACACCTGGATTATTATGGTGTTATCTCGGGTGTTCCGACCAATACTGGCGCCTTTTCTTTTGCGGTTAAACTCGCTGATGCTCGTGGCAGCAACGTCGTCGCTAACTTTTCCATTGACGTCTCTGCGGCCACTTTGCCGGTCGCTCCGGCCATCGATCAGCCCACTCTGCGCGCCGGTGTGTTCACTTTGCGTGTGACGGGCACTGCGGGCCAGAGCTATACGCTTCAAGCCGCCAGCCCCACCCTTCGTTGGTCCGACCTCACCACACTCACGGCTCCCAGCAACGTCTTTTTCATGCAGGACACCAACCCAGCGATGTTGAGTCGACTCTTCCGTGTCCGCGCGAACTGACCTCCTTTGCTTGAAATGTTGTCGTCCCAGTATTGGGGATAGACCATGGTTTCACTGGTTGCCCTGAAAGGGTCGCTCGTGTTTGTCCACGTTTGTAGGTTTGCCGATGCTTGGAGCTGACATTTTGGCGATAGATCTGCGTTCGAGAACGTCACGGATAGCCTAAGCGCCGTATTGTTCGTCGGTGACTTTTTCCATCCAGTCCACAGCCTTGCCGTCGAGCAACTCCGCAATGGCGATGTGCGTCATGGCGGTGGCGGGAGAAGCGCCATGCCAATGCTTTTCGCCCGGTGGGAACCATACAATGTCTCCAGGGTGAATTGATTCAACCGCTCCGCCTTCGCGTTGGACGCGTCCACAACCTGCGGTCACGATGAGCGTTTGCCCCAGCGGATGGGTGTGCCACGCGGTGCGGGCGCCGGGTTCGAACGTGACGATTGCGCCGCTGACCCGCGCGGGTTCGCTCCCCTTGAACGGAGAGTCAACGCGCACCGTGCCGGTGAACCAGTCGGCCGGGCCTTTGTTTGATGGCTGTGAGCCATTTCGTTTTATTTCCATAATTGTATTCCTTCGGGAGAGCGAACAATGGTTCGAACGGGGTCTTTGCTAATTGCAGTCATGGGCTCAAGATAACCTGGATTGGAGATTCGTCACTAGCGGGACGCGCCCATCCGATGGTCATCGTGTAGATCCCGTGAACCATTGCTCGCTTTCATTCCGCGCCTATCCTGCGCGCGATCGGAGTTATCTCCTGTTGAAAATTCCGCCGCAAATCCGCAAATCTTCCTCCCCTTCGCGAGGCGATTGGTTTATGCTTGGTTCCTAGCCAACCTATGAAAATGAAGCGACGAGATTTTCTCAAGCGCGGCGCGGGCGCCACCGCAATGTGGCTGGCGCTGCCCGGAACCACCGGTTCGGCTTCCGGGGTTAATGAGCCTGCCAAGCGCCACGGCCAAGACCCCCTCCCGATGAGCTGGTATCCTTTCACCGGCCATCCCGACGCGGACACGTGCTGGTCGCTCTCGGTGGGACCCGATGGGCGGATCTACGCGGCGGCCTGCGCGGAAAGCGTCCCCGGCGGCGTGGTCAAGCTCGTCCGCTACAATGAACAGACGGACGCCCTGGATTATCTCTTCTCCCTCGATGAGATGGTCAATGACCCGGGCGATTCCGGGCGGGCGACGCAATGCAAGATTCACTACAGCTTTGCCCCCTCGTTGTCGGATGGCATCCTCTACATGGCGACTCACCTTTCCGGGCCGCCGATCGATCAGCCAGCCTACTCCCCCTGGCTGTCGTGGCACGATCCCAAGCGCTGCTTCCGCGGCAGCGCCTTGCTCGCCTTCGACACCAAGACCGACCGCGCGCTCTGGTGGGACACCCTCCTTCCCAAGGAAGGCTGTCGCTGCCTGTTGCACGATGAAGAGCGCCATTTGCTGTACGCGCTGAGCTATCCCCGCGACCACTTTATCGTCTATGACACCAAGACGCGCGCGCGGCGGGATATCGGCCGAATTGGTTCGATCAATGCCCAAACCCTCTTTCTCGATCGCAAACACCGGGTTTGGACCACGGATGACTACGGACGCCTGGTGCGTTACGACCCGGAGAGAGATCGCCTGGAACGATCGCCGTTCGTCCTGCCCCACAACCCCGAGTTCCAGACGGGCTGGCACAGTGTTTTCTACGATGTGGCGCCCGCGCCCGACCGCGAGTGCGTTTACGCGGTGACGTGGATTGCCGCTCCGCGGCTCATGCGCATCTGGCCCAATGACGGCGAGTGGCCGAGAGTGGAAGATCTGGGCCCGGCCACCCAGCCGCGGGATCCCACCCTGCCGAAGGACACCTTCGTGGACCATTGCGGCGGGTTGGTTTTCGCCGGCGACGGCCAATTGTATTACGTCGCTTCCCGCTGGCGTGACCCGAAGTACCACCCCATGCCCGCCGAAGGTCCCGAGCGCGAAGGCGTGGTTTGGCGGCTCAACCCGGCGACGCTGCGGCGGGAGGAAGTGGCCATCCTGCAACACCCCACGCAACCGGCCCAGTACGTCTCGCGCGGCGCGGTGGATCACAACGGGGACTTGTTCTTTGGCATTGTCGGAACCCAGCCGGTGGGCCTTTTCAAGATTCATCTCCCCGCGTCGCGAAGGAAACGCAACGCCCATTTGCCCCTGCGGATGTGGGGCTGAGGATGCTATATGAGCGAGGATAAGAAAACCAAGTACGACCTGCATTCGCCCGAGGCGAAGGCGCTGATCGATGAGATCGTCCATGGGACTTTCATGAAGGAAGGCGCCATGGCCGCGTTCCCCACGTGCTTCCCGGGCGCTACCATTCCCATCCCCGCGGATGAAAGCCACATCACGGCGCTGGACCTCTCCGCCGACGGCATGGTTTACGGCGGCGCCAGCGGACGCGCCGCGCATTTCTTCGTGGGGATCTTCCACGGCGTCACCGGTCTGGTCTTTGACCGGGGAACCGTCCCGGGAGCGACGCATTGCGCCGCGGTGGTTTGTGGAAAAACAAAATTCGTGGCGTGTGTCAACGGGCCCGGCGGCGGACGCGTGCTGGCCGGGAAATGCGAACCGCTGCCGTTTGACCTGATCCAGGAATGGGGATTTAGCCGCCCTCCTCTCGAGGAGTGGGGCAAGGTGGATGGCGAACCCATCCTCCACGCCGTGACCGACGCTTCCCGGAACCTGCTGGTCGGCGTTACTACCGGACACTTGTTTACGGTGGATATCGAAGCGGGCAAGATTCAAATCGCCGCGGAGTTGCCCGGCCAGGGGCGGATCGCCCGCGGTTCCCAAGGCGGCATCTTTGGCCGGGATGGCTCCACGCACCTTTGGCGCTACGATGTTTCCACGGGCAAACTGGAGCGCCAGGCGGTGCGGCTCCCAACGGGCGCCTGGGGCCAAGCACCGCTCGCTTGGGCCAGAGACGGCCACAGCGGGCTGCTCTATACCGTCGACGCGGCCGGCGTCCTGTTTTCGTTCGATGAAGGGGGAGCATTCAGCGACCCGCTGGGCCGGACGCTCCTGGCGCCCGTCGGGCCCATGGCCGTGACCCACGATGGGCGCGTCTTCGGTTTCTGCGGATCGGAGATGGCCAAGATGTTCTGCTACAATCCTCGGACCCGGGCCGTCGCCAACCTCGGGGTCGCCGTTTCGGTCCTGGAGCGCCGCCGTTACGGCTACGTCTTCGGGGACGCCGTCACCGGGCGTGACGGCCAGATCTTTTTCGGCGAAGACGATGACCTGGGCCACCTATGGCTCTATTTCCCCCGCATCCAGGGGCCGCCAGTCTGACTTTTCCGCGGCGTCCTCGCTGGTGGTCTTCGCCGGCCTCTTCGGCCCCCTCGACCCGTGCGCTTGCTTGTCGCCGTTCCCCATCCGGACCGCGAACGCGGGCCCAAAGGACGACCGCGCCGGGTTAAGGTCCGGCCCGGGCCATGCCCCCGGCAAGGGTATGGCGGGCCTGAACAATCGTGGTTTCCGAGTGGCGGTCGGATGGTTCTGGATTAATGCGACCATAAGTTTGGAGCGGGTTTCCATTCTTCCTGGCTAGCGGGACATGGCGCCGCCCTGGCTGTGGCGCAACTCCAGCCCCACCAGCACCCGTTCCGTGTTCGACATGTCCGCGAGGGGAATTAAGCGCGGCAACCGGGCCGCCGGCCGATCGGAAGCCGCTCAGCGGCTCATCTGGCCAGCGACGGGTTCCAGAGGTCGATGGTTCCGGCGGGCTCGTACGTAAACCGAAACGCAAACACCCGGGCGCGGCCGTCCACAAAGGCGTAGTTTGCCTTTTGGCGGTGGCGCCTCGCATCCACATCCGTCGCGTCAGCCGGAACAGTCCAGAAGTGGGCCATAATGTGATCCGCGCTGGTGGCATCCTCGGCAAAGAGGATCGTAACACAGGGCTTCAGCACCCGCGTGGCTCGGCGCCAAATCTCGGGCTTGCCGACGTAGTCGTCCTCCGGTCCCAACTCGAAATAGACATTCATCCCGTAGCTCCAACCATTGGTCCGCGCGTCGCTGGAGCAATGGTAAACGCCCTTAAGGAGATTGGTCCAGGCGAGCGCGTCAGAACCCAGTTGGGGCGCCACCGCGCGCTCCCACGGAAGCTCGCCGTTGGCGAAGGCGGAATGCTGGCTGCGCGGGAACACATCGGAATTCTCGTCGGCGTAAAGGCGCGCCGCGAGACCCAGTTGGCGCATCCGGCCCAGGCATTGCGTCCCCCGGGCGCTCTCCTTCGCGCGTGACAATGCCGGCAACAACATCGCCGCCAGCAGGCTCACCACGGCGATCACCACCAGCAATTCGATGAGCGTGAAACCAAGTCGTTCCCCCGGTCGGGTTGGACCGGGGGAACCGCTCGAGTGGCTCCCGGCGTGGTTCATGGGATCAACCTCATCCGGAAGAAGGACCTCGTCTCGCTGGCCGGCAGCACGACGGCCGTGCGGCCTTCCAGAGCCATTGGCGCGTTGGTGACCGGCGTCCAGACTCCGCTGTCCAGGCTGTCGGCGCCTTCCAACGCCCATTGTGCGGCGGCGGCGGCGGGGTAGAACACCACCAGGCGCGAGGCCAGGCTGAGGGTCGGCCGCCCATCCGGGAGGTCGGTCCAGTTCCACACAAAGGGATTGGAGCTGCTTCCAGGCGCCTCCAACCCGGTCGTAACGTCCAGCAGGTAAGCCTGACAGGTCGCCGAGTAAGCGTTGGTTCCGGGGAGCGCCGTAACCGTCGGATGGAACATCAATCCGCTCCAGGAGAGCGCGTTCGTCGTCCCGTTGGCGCCGAAGATCGGGTCAAACGCCTTGGGCGCGCTGCTGGAGTAGCGGAAGAAGGAAATCCCGGCCGAGGCAGACAGGTTGCGCAACCAAATCTGCGTTCCCGCCGGAAGGAGATCGGTCTGCGGGTCCATGACGAACCCGTACCGACGGCTAAACGCCAGCCCCTGCTGGCTGGGGTCAAGCTCGCGGTACCAGGGGTCGGCCGGGTCGAAACCATCGCCCGGGTTGCTCATCAGCAACGGTGTGAACTGCGGAACCGCGGAATCTATCATGACGCTCAAGGTCCCGCTCGCGGCAGTGTAGCGAACCATGGTCATCACCATGTCGCCCTGCATCGGGATAGTGGTTAGCGTGGCTGCGGTCAGAACGGAAGGAACCAGCGCCGCAATCGCCGCGCCGGTATAAAGGGTGTTGATTTTCATAGGTCGATATTTTCCTTCTTTTGATTTTAAGCTTCCCGTCGCGGCCGCGCGACCACGACGGCATTCATGCGGTTGAGTCGAATAGGACTCACCGAACCGCGTCCCGCGCGACTGGTGGAAACTGAAACTGAACCCGTATAATACGAACGAGAGGGGGCTCCGCCGGAGCCGAGTACGCGATCAGGCCGCGCGCGGAGGCGGGGTGGGGGGAGAGACGGGAATGGCCTCGGCTTCCAGGTCGGGCCACCGCAACTCCCAATAGCTCGAAACCCGGATGCATCGCAGAGCGTCGCCTCCCATCACCCCTTCCAGGGTATTGAAGACCGGGAAAATCCCGCGGCTTTCGGTTTTCTTGCCGGCGGCGACCGCCTTGCAGAGGACGCAAGGGTGCTTGCCGTCAAAGGTCCGTGTAACGGCCTCTCTCACCGGGAGGCTCCGCAAGTTATGGGCCAGCATCGAAACCCAGGCGACCGATTGAAGAACATCCCAGTGCAAACCGATGGAGCAGGCCAGAGCCAAGACCAGCGCCATGCGTGTCATCCGTGCTTGCAAGGCATAACAATAACACATTTCTTAGCCAATGCCAACTTCTCATGATGTTCCGTTATGATGCCCCGTTCGGGCTTTCTGAGGAATCAGCCGGCGGCGGCACAAAGCTAATAAGAAAACCTGTGCCCCCGTCCTGGCGGACTTCCACCGCGGCATCCAACTGGCGGGACAACAGGTGGACCAACCGCAGACCCAGCGAGCGCGATTGCCGCCAATCCACGTCCGCCGGCAGCCCGACCCCATCATCGCTCACCCGCAGGCGCACGCGGCCGTCGGCGTCCTGGCGCAACCCGGTGATGACTTTGCCCTCCGAACGGCCCCGGAACCCATGTTTGAACGCGTTGGTGACCAGTTCGCTCAGGATGAGTCCGCACGGCACGGCCGTCTCCACCGCGAGGAAAACCGGCTCCAGTTCCAGTTCCAGCCGGACGCGGGTCTCCGGGCCTCCGTGCGCGCGAGCAAGGTAGGTGAGCAGGCTGCGCAAGTAATCGGCGAATTCCACCCGGGCCAGGTTCTCGGATTGGTATAGCTTCTCATGCACCAGGGCCATGGAGCGCACGCGGTCGCGCATCTCGGCAAAGACCTCGCGCAGGGCCGGCTCCTGGAGAGCGTCGGCCTGCAAATCCACCAGGCTGGCAATCACCTGCAAGATGTTCTTCACCCGATGATGGATTTCCTTGAGCAGGACTTCCTTTTCTCGCAAGGCGGCGCGGATATGCTGCTCCCTTTCTTTGCGTTCGGTAATGTCCTCGAAGACGGTATAAACCTCCGTCGGGCGGCGTTCGCCAGAACGAAACAAAGGCATGGCATCAACGCTGATCCAGCGGCGCACCTGCGCTTGCGGGTTCCACACGCCCATGACGACCCCACGCTCGGGCTGGCCGGTGCGCAACGCCACCATCGCCGGATGCTCCAAGCCCGGGAAGGGCGAACCATCCTCGCGAATCGTGTGGCGTTCTTCCCGCAGCGAATTGCTGCCCAGGAACTGCTCGCGGGATCGGCCCAGGATGCGTTCGGCCGCCGGGTTCAAGGCGATAATGGCGCCGCCGGCGTCCTGGTGGACCACGCCCTGCAACATCGTGTCCGCCAGCAGCCGGTGGCGTTCTTCGCTGGCCTTGAGCGCCTCCTCCGCCAGCTTCTGTTCCGTCAGGTCCACGACGGCGATGCCGAGGCCGCTGATTTCTCCGCCAGAGTCCCTGGTTGGCTCATAATAGAGGTCCAGAAACAGCCGATGGCCGTTGCTGGTCAGCCACTGCCGCACATGGGCTTCGGTCCCGGACGCAAGCACCCCCCGCTTGACCTCGAGGATCCTGGCGACGTCTTCCGCGGCGAACAAGTCGGAATCAGTTCTGCCCACGATCTCCTCGGGCCGCCGGGTCCGCTGGTTGTAAGCCCATTGATAGACCAGGTTGCGATCCTGCAAGGCGACCGAGACCGGAGCATTCTTGAGGGCCAACCGAAAGCGCTGTCCGCTTTCCCGCAGGGCCGCCGCGCACTCGGCCACGCGCTGCTCGAGCAAGTCGTTCGCCTCCTGGAGCGCCGCTTCGCCGCGCTTGAGATCGTCAATATCGGTACAGGTCCCGAACCATTTCTTAATTTCGCCGTCCGCCCCCAACAGGGGCGCGCCCCGGATCAGCCACCAGCGGTAAACGCCATCGCCGCGCCGCAGGCGGCATTCCAGCGAGTAGCGTTCATTGTATTGCGTTGCGCGTTGCCAAGCCTCCCAGGCGCGCTGCTTGTCCTCGGGGTGAAAGGGCGTGTTCCAACCAGGTCCTCGACTTTCTTCCATGGTCATTCCCGTGTAGTCCGCCCAGCGCTAATTGAAATAGATGTTCCAGCCATTGGGCCGGGTGGCCCAGACGATCTGGGGCACGGACTCCGCCAGGGAGCGAAATTCCTCCTCGCTCATGCGCAGCGCCTCCTCCGCCCGCTGGCGCTCCCGCGTTTGTTTCCCACTGATAGTTATCGCTACCCTAGTCCATGAGGATTACTGCTTGTAGTCAGGAAAGAAGACCCGCCTCTGTCAGGAAAATCCCTGAGTGAATCGGTCCGGGATCGTTCGGTCGCGCATCCCTATTTCGCGAAGCGCGTGGAGTGCGGCGCATTCCGACGCTTTCGACGCTGGCTGTGGATTCAAGATGTTGGAATAGCGCCTCGAATTCGACCTTTGTTTCCGCGCGGAGGCTAACCGAGCGCGGCGAAGGACGGCGGAAGCAGGCTCAGGACTCCTGAAACCGTGGAAATCAGGTGACACCGCGATTCCCCTCACCCCAGCCCTCCCCCGGAGGGAGAGGGAGCAGGATCGTCCGCCCGGAGAGGTCAACCGGCTTTCCAGGTCTGCGAGTTTCTGTGCGGCGGGATCAGGAATCCTGAGGCTAAAGCACGGGCAGGCTCTGGCGCATCCAGCCTTCGGCCAACGCGTAGCGCACCATCTCGGCCCGGCTGTGAATGCCCAGTTTTTCGTTGATGCTCGCCTTATAGGATTCAACGGTCTTGGCG